>Ga0209826_1001313_pt1 | contig 17340 bp, 15 predicted proteins | sample GOMGulsemesocosm_5_FD_184637 | JGI IMG/M metagenome (GOLD analysis project Ga0209826, IMG submission 184637) | Methane-oxidizing microbial communities from mesocosms in the Gulf of Mexico - GOM15C Gulf of Mexico (SPAdes) (version 2) | ecosystem: Environmental > Aquatic > Marine > Cold seeps... | reverse complement strand
TGAATAGCAAATTCAATCATTTGCGTAAATTGCGGGTCTCTTTTGTTACCACGTCCAACATTGCCAGGGTTAATGCGATATTTAGCTAAAGCTTGTGCACAATCTGGGTGTTTAGCCAGTAAGCGATGACCATTAAAGTGAAAATCGCCCACCAGCGGTACATCACAGCCCATACTATCCAATTGTTCTCTAATGCTTGAAACAGCTGCTGCCGCTTCATCACTATTAACAGTAATACGAACCAATTCTGAACCGGCTTTAGCGAGTTGATAAACCTGTTTAACGGTCGCTTCAATATTAGCTGTATCGGTATTCGTCATAGACTGAACAACAACAGGGTGCTCGCTACCAATATTGATAGAACCAACCTTAACCGTTGCCGTTGTTTGCATTATTTGGGAGCTTTTCATATCTACAATTTAGTTAATTAGCTAGAAATTGATTGACCAAATTCATCGCCCTTTCAATATCAATACTTTTGGTATAAAAATGGGGTGAAAAACGAATACCGCCACCGCGTTTAACGCAAATGACATTATGTTCGGTTAAAAAGTCATGTAAGTCTTCGGTGCTGTGCGTCGTGGGTTTGAAAACGATAATATTATTACCTTGTGTATTGGCTTGGCTTAATAAGCTCAAATTTTCATTCGCTTCAACGCGCTGGGCAATGTATTCACAACGTTTGGTGATTTCGGCAGTAACCGTTTGCATGCCCACCTCAAGTAGTAAACTCAAACTAGCCGACAGGGCATGAATACTTAGCATATTAGGGCTACCACACTCAAAACGGCGTGCGGTAGTGGTTGCTTCCCATTCAGCTGTATCGTAATTACCCATATCTTCAACCATATGCCAGCCAAATTGGGTTAATTTAAGGGTGTTGATCGAATCTTTTTGACAGTAAAAAAAGCCTAAACCTTCAGGGCCAAGCATCCATTTATGTCCATCTGCCATTACAAAATCAGCTTGGCAGGTTTGCACATCAAAAGGAAAAGCCCCAACAGATTGAATAGCATCTATACAGAACAGTACGCCTCTCTCTTTACAGGCCTTACCTAGTCGAACTAAATCAACCGCAATGCCTGACGAATACTGAACCGAGCTGATAGTAAGCAAGCGTGTTTTATCATTAATTTTGTTAATTAATTCAGCCGTAGGGTCTAGGCTGTTTTTAAGCGTAACCTTGGTCACAGAAACGCCCTGATCGGCTAACGATTCCCAAGGAATCATATTTGAAGGGAACTCCTCATCACTGCTGACGATATTATCGCCTTCATCCCATTGAATACCGTAGGCAACAAAAGACAACGCTTCGGAGGTGTTTTTAACCAAGGCAATTTCATCTACCGAATTAGCATTAATCAGTTGGCCAATCTGTTTTTTTAATAAGGCTTCTTTTTTTAGCCAATTGAGATACTTTTTAGAGCCAATGGTCACATTTTCACGTGCAAAATCAGCCAAGGCAAGCTCAGTCCGTTTGGGCCACGGGGCAACGGCTGCATGGTTTAAATAGCTGATTTCTTGGTCAAGCTCAAATTCATTGCTATATGAATTATTCATAAGTTTTTTGGGTTATTAAAAATTAGTTATATTTTATACGGTTTAACCTCATTACTTGATATTAAATAGCCTTTATTCATTTTATTGCTATCAATTAACGCTTAAGCATTGACACTAAAAGCTCTCATGGTTAACGTACTCGCTTTACATCTTTAGTAATTCAAGCGATTAAATTTAGCCCATGCATGATTTTCAACGGATCAAACGTTTACCACCGTATGTCTTTAATATTGTTAATGATTTAAAAGCCAAGGCGCGTGCCGCTGGTGAAGATATCATTGATTTTGGTATGGGTAACCCAGACCAGCCAACACCGCAGCATATTGTTGATAAGATGACAGAGGCAGCGCAACGCCCTGATACGCATCGTTATTCGGTTTCACGCGGTATTCCTCGTTTAAGAAAAGCTATTTGTGGCTGGTATAAGAAAAAATATGATGTGGATTTAGACCCTGAAACAGAGGCAATTGTTACGATTGGTTCTAAAGAAGGTTTAGCGCATTTAGCATTAGCAACGGTAGGCCCGGGTGATGCCGTTTTGGTACCAAGCCCAGCTTACCCAATTCATCCTTATGGGTTTGTTATAGCAGGTGCGGATATCCGCCACGTTCCGTTAACACCTGATGGTGATTTTTTTGAGGAATTAGAAAAGGCAATTAAAACATCTTGGCCTAAGCCGAAAATGCTTATTTTGAATTTCCCAGGTAATCCAACCACACAATGTGTGGAGCTTGAGTTTTTTGAAAAAGTTATCGCAATGGCGAAAGAGCACAATATCTGGGTGGTTCAAGATATTGCTTATGCTGAAATTGTTTTTGATGGCTATGTTGCACCTTCAATCTTGCAAGTAGAAGGTGCCAAAGATGTTGCCGTTGAATTTTATTCACTGTCAAAAAGTTACAATATGCCAGGCTGGCGTGTTGGGTTTATGTGCGGCAATAAAGAGTTAGTTGGGGCTTTGGCAAGAATTAAGTCCTACTTAGATTACGGCATGTTCACACCTATTCAAGTGGCTGCAATTGCGGCACTAGAAGGCCCGCAAGACTGTGTTGAAGAAATTCGCCAGCTTTATAAAGACCGTAGAGATGTATTATGTGACGGTTTAAATGGCATTGGTTGGGCTGTTGAAAAACCAAAGGCAACGATGTTTGTGTGGTGCAAAATTCCCGATGCTTATTTAGAAATAGGCTCATTAGAGTTTTCTAAGAAATTACTTAAAGATGCCAAAGTCGCTGTTTCACCCGGTATTGGTTTTGGTGCTTATGGTGATGAATATGTACGCTTTGGGCTGATAGAAAATGCCCATAGAACACGCCAAGCGGTACGTGGGATTCGTAATATGTTCAAAAAAGATGGTGTTATTTCTTAGCGTTTAACAAATCATTTAGATGAATAAGAAAAGAACACTGTTGTCTTGGAGTAGTGGTAAGGACAGCGCGTGGACACTCTATCAATTACAACAAAGTGATGATATTGAAATGAAGGGTTTGGTGACAGCCGTTAATCAAACTCATCAACGAGTTGCGATGCATGCCGTTCGTGTTGAACTTTTACAACTGCAGGCAATAGCGGCAGGTTTACCCCTTTATATTATTAATATTCCTTACCCATGCAGTAATGAGCAATATGAGCAGGCAATGACTGACTTTTTTAGCTCTATTGCTGGCAAAGGTATTTCGCACATGGCTTTTGGCGATCTTTATTTAGACGATATACGTCAATATCGCGTAGATAATTTAAGCAAAACGACTTTACAACCATTGTTTCCATTATGGTTAAAGCCGACTAAGCAGTTGGCGAAAGATATGCTGGCGGCAGGCCTGAAAACACGAATTACTTGTGTTGATCCTAAACAGTTACCAGCCGAATTTTGTGGCCGTGAGTTTAACCAGCAGTTCCTTGATGATTTACCTAGTAATGTTGACCCTTGCGGTGAGAATGGCGAGTTTCATAGTTTCGCCTATGCTGGGCCAATGTTTGAAAATGAGATTCAAATTAAAACCGGCGAGCGAGTTGAGCGTGATGGTTTTGTATTTAGTGATTTGTTATTAGTTGAGAAAAATGGATAAGATAACTTTTGATAACCAGTTTATTGAACAACTTCCGGCCGATAAGGAAACCAGAAATTATCCACGGCAAGTAACAGGTGCTTGTTACTCTTGGGCATTACCACAAAAGGTAAAATCACCATCTTTAGTGGCTTATTCAATAGAAGCAGCAGAGCTACTAAATTTAACCGAACAAAATTGTGAAACGACTCAGTTTACCGAGGTATTCTCTGGTAATAAGCAGTTGGTAGGTATGCAGCCATATGCAAGTTGTTATGGCGGCCATCAATTTGGCCACTGGGCAGGGCAGCTAGGCGATGGTCGAGCCATTAATTTAGGTGAAGTCGTCAATCAGCAAGGCCAGCGTTGGGTGCTTCAATTGAAAGGTGCGGGGCCTACACCCTATTCGAGAACAGCAGATGGTTTGGCGGTGCTGCGCTCATCAATACGCGAGTTTTTATGTAGCGAAGCGATGTATCACTTGGGTATTCCAACGACTCGTGCATTAAGCCTAGTCACCACAGGTGAAAAGGTACTTCGAGATGTTATGTATAACGGTAACCCCGCCTTAGAAAAAGGTGCGGTGGTATGCCGTTTAGCGCCTTCTTTTACCCGTTTTGGCCATATTCAGTACTATTCACTACAAAATGTCGGTTTATTAAAGCAATTTGTTGATTACACCATTAGCACCGATTTTCCTCATTTGCTAAAAAATAACTCGGTTATTGATAAACACGTTTATATTAAATGGTTTAAAGAAGTTTGCCGTTTGACTTGCATAATGGTTGTTGAGTGGATGCGAGTTGGCTTTGTACACGGTGTAATGAATACCGATAATATGTCTATTTTAGGCTTGACCATTGATTATGGGCCTTATGGTTGGTTGGAACCTTATGACCTTGATTGGACGCCAAATACGACCGATGCACAGAATCATCGTTATGCCTTTGGCGAACAAGCCAAAATGGCGCACTGGAATCTATATCAACTAGCCAATGCTGTTTATCCGTTGATAGAGCAAGCCGAGCCATTGGAAGCGCTTCTGAATGACTTTTCAGAACAATATCATTCTCAGTGGCTGGTAATGATGAGTGAGAAGTTAGGTTTTAGCAGTGTACGTGAAGAACAAGATGTCACGCTTATTGATGAATTACTTAATGTTTTCAAGCATCAAGAAATAGATATGACGATCTTTTTCAGACAACTGGCGATGCTATCGAGTGATTCAGTCGAGCTTAATATTGATCAGGCATTAAAGCAATTAAGTCCAGCATTCTATACCGAAGAGCCTACAGAGGTGCTTCGTTCATGGCTGGTTAACTACTGGCAGCGCCGTCAGCAAGATGTAGTAACACCAGAACAACGCCAGCAAGCAATGAACAGAGTTAACCCTAAATATGTGTTGCGTAATTATTTAGCCCAGCAAGCAATAGATAAATCAGAGCAGGGCGACCATAGTTTGGTGCTTGAGTTACTGGATGTATTGCGGAAACCCTATGATGAACAGCCAGATAAAGAACACTTAAGCCTCAAAAGGCCAGACTGGGCGAAGCATAAAGTGGGCTGTTCGATGTTGTCTTGTAGCTCTTAATATATTGGTATCTGACCATAACCTTTTGTTAAAATAATTCACCAGCACTGGATTTACGTTCCAGCCAGCTATTAAAAGGAAACCATGAAAAATCAAGACTACGTTGTATGCGCGCTCTATCATTTTGTTCGTTTAAATAATCACACAGCTTTAAAGCAACCTTTGCTTAAACTAATGAACCATCACGGTGTAAAAGGCACCTTGTTATTAGCGGCAGAAGGCATTAACGGCACTATGGCAGGCAAGCGGCAAGCTATTGATCACTTACTGGCGTGGTTAAAGAGCAAAAATGAGTTCAAAGGCCTGGTTCACAAGGAATCATACGTTGATTCACAACCGTTTAACCGCACTAAAGTTAAGCTAAAAAAAGAAATTGTGACGATGGGCGTTGAAAATATCGACCCAAACCACATTGTTGGTACCTATGTAAAACCCAAAGATTGGAATGCCTTAATTACAGATCCAGAAGTGTTGTTAGTTGATACTCGAAATGATTATGAAGTGGCTATCGGCACATTTAATGGTGCGCTCGACCCTAAAACAGATACCTTTCGCGAATTTCCAGATTATGTAGCCGAGAACCTAGATAAAAATAAGCATAAGAAAGTAGCCATGTTTTGTACCGGCGGAATACGCTGCGAAAAATCGACAGCTTACCTAAAGCAACAAGGCTTTGATGAGGTCTATCACCTAGAAGGTGGGATTCTTAAATATTTAGAAGAAGTACCAGAAAGTGAAACACAATGGCAGGGCGAGTGTTTTGTGTTTGATAACCGAGTGTCGGTTGATCACAACTTGGAAAAAGGCCAATACGATCAGTGCTACGGGTGCAGAATGCCAATTACAGAGCAGGATAAACAGCACAAGCATTACCTGCAAGGGATCAGCTGCCATCATTGTTTTGACAAAACCGATGCAGAGCAAAAAGCACGTTACGTTGAACGGCAACACCAGATTGAATTAGCTAAAAAACGTGGTGAAGAACATATCGGCGGGGAAGTGCAGGGAGTTATTGCTCAGCACCGCCAGCAAAAGATTGATAAAAAGAAAGCTGACCAAGAAAAGTCTGCTAAGTAAAAAAATCTTATGTAGAACCGGAACTATCATCACCCTTCAAATCAGCAAATTTTGCTGCCATTGTGGGGTTCTTCTTAGTTAATTTTTTGACTGTTAGGTCGTCGGCTTTGTTGTTGGCAAGCCGGAGGTTATTCTCAGAACCAATCAGCGCATCTTTGGTTTTCTGTAGGTGGTCGATAGTTTTGTCTATCTCTGTAATGGCGGTATTAAATTTTTTGGATGCTAGTTCATAGTTCCGAGCAAAGCCGGTTCTAAACGTATCCAATTCGCTCTCAAAGTTTGTAATATCAACGTTTTGTTCTTTCATTACAGCGAGCTCATTTTTGTATTTTAGTGAGTTCTGGGCAGCGTTTCGCAATAATGTAATTATCGGGATAAAAAACTGTGGGCGGATGACGTACATCTTCTTATAGCGGTGCGATACATCGACAATACCTGAGTTGTACAGCTGACTATCAGGTTCAAGAAGCGACACCAGAACGGCGTATTCACATTGCTTTTCATTCCGGTCTTTATCAAGTTCTTTGAGGAAATCTTCATTTTTTTTCTTGGTCGCCGTTTCATCATTTTCGTTTTTCATTTCAAACATAATCGACACACTCTCTGTGCCCGAATCATCAGCATCTCGAAAGATATAATCCCCTTTGCTACCAGTACGTGCATCGTTGTCTTTTTCAAAATATGCCTTAGGGAAGGCCGTTGCCCGTATACGGTTGAACTCTGTTTCACAATGTAGCTCAAGGGTTTCCCCAACCATCTTGGTGGATAGTCGAGCCTTCATATCTCTGAGGCGTTCAATTTCGTTTTCACGGTCTTTGATTTGTGTTTCGTACTTATCTTTAAGTGATTTTTCAGCGAGTTGCTTCTCTAGCGTAGCTCGCTCAAGGTCACTTTTTAGTTGGTCGTGGCTCTTCTCGGCCTTATTGATAGCATCGGTGATTGCGTGCTTTTGGGTAACTTCGCTGGCGCTGAGTTTTGCCTTTAATTCTTGAATCTCCGCATCTTTTTTGGCAGAGGTTTCTTGAAGCTGGTTGGAGTGATTTGCCTTAGCAAGCTCCGAAGAGTTTTCGTTATCTTGCCTAGCCTGTTTTAACTCATTGGCAAATGTGTCACGTTCTTTTTCAATAGCTTTCAGAGCCTCGGTTACGGCAAGTTTTTGCGTAACCTCACCAGCATCTAATTTTGCCTTTAAACTTTGAATCTCAGTATCCTTGATGGCCGCTGCTTTTTGCATTTCGCTAGCCACTTTTTCTTTAGTAAGTTCAATTGCATTTATTTTATCTTTTTCAGCTAACTCAAGCCTTTCATGCAACTGCTGATCAAATTCAGTATCGTGAACCTGCTTTAGAATGTCGGCATACCCAGCTTCATCAATTTTGAATGCTTTTTTACAGTTAGGGCAATTAATTTCATGCATGATTATTTATCCTTTAGGTTTGAGTTTTTCATAACTCGCTTTTAGCATCAAGTATCTCTAAAAGGCTTATTAAGTTAATAGCGGTGGTGTCGGTAGATATTGGATACGTCTCAGCGCCGGGGTAGACAACATACCGCCTATCTGCATTTACATCGTCGCAGGCATAATAAAAGCCTTTTGTTACTTTGGGGTTTAAACTCCGCTTAATTTCAATCGCCCATATTTCTTGATTAGGAAATTTTAAAATTAAATGACATTCAGCACCGCCGCTACTTCGGTAAAAGTACGCCTCTGTATTTTGAGGTGTTAGGTTGATTATATTCTCAATAACATAGCTTTCCCAGCTGCCATCACAGACAGGGTAGCTTAATAATGCTTCTTGAGTTGGAATAGCAAGGAGCCCCGCTATCTCTTATATACACTGAGTGGTTCATAACTTGTAACAAGTGAATCTGGAGCAGCCTTATTTATTAGCTCTCTTGTACGAGGTAATTTATCTGTTAATTCAGGGCGGCTCTTGAAAAATTACGAATCCATTCATCATGGATTTCGTCTGTCCATTTGGCTGAAAATTGCCCTATTATTGATAGCCGTAATGGAAAATCGCGCAAGCGGTGCAGGATAAAGAACACAGGCATCAAAAATAACTGTGTATTTCATTAATACCCCATATCAAGCTCTTGTGCTTGTGCAGCAAGTTCGCTGAGTACATCCATACTTTCTTTCGTGCGTATCTCTATAAGACATTAAATATTGATAACGAATACGGCGATGAGTACCTGCTTTAGTGAAAGATATTTGACCAGATTCAAGCAATTTCACCAAATGAGGGCGGGACACGTTAAGCAGATTAGCGGCTTCTTGAGTTGTTAGCTCGGCATGAGTAGGGACGATGGTAACCTCATTGCCTTGGGCCATTTCAATAAGAATATCACGTAATAAGGCTAGAGCCTGACGGGGGAGAATTAGGTCGTTGCCATCAAGGCTAACTCTTACACGTTCAGCTTCAGGTATTTTCCCTAAAAGGCGGCTTAACTCTTCTGCGCTGGTTTGAGCTAACGATGAAGACTCATTATCGTGCAATACTTGTGGGTTAGCTGACATGGTTTTTCCTATAATCTATTGTGTTCTGCTCTCATTGTTATTCGAAATAAACGAAAATGAAAATATAAGCTAATTTTAAATAGTCGGTGTTAGCACGCTTTTCTTTATTTTTCCAAATTTTGGTTCTTCAGAATCACGAACCTTTTGGCCGACCTCTTGATATGAAACGCCAGCACTAACTCCACTTGCACCAGTGCCATACTCTTTTTATGGATCTTTCAAGCGCCTTTTTAAGGCTATCTTTTTATCAGAATGAACCCTACTGATTACACGGTGCCAGATGGGGCTATTGGAATAAATATAGGCGGATTAGAAGGATTGAAAGCAATCGATGCGCTTTTGAAAGAATAGCTGTTATGTGAGGGTTGAAAGAACTATTGGTACATTAAGGTCAATTTATTAATGATGATTTTGTAGACCAAGTTCAGCTTAATATATCGGGCAAAGATATTACTGAAGTACCAAAAATTCAAAAGCGTCCGGTACCTAGATCCCACAGCGAATATGCTAAGCTAGCAAAAAGTCTATCATTTTGGCATACAAAAGTGGTGGATATACACTAGAGCAGATCGGTGGTTTTTACGGATTACATTATTCAACAATTAGCAGGGTTATTCATGATGTTATGCAAAAATAAAGCCCCCATTTTTCGTAAAACACACATGACCCCATTTTTCCTTTATGCAATATCTTACATATAAACCACTGATGAATTTGATTGTTAGAAATATTTATTTAATGCTGCTGTTAACACTGTCTGCTTGTTCTACGACAATTCAAGTACACTTTGAAGCTCCAAGTTATACATTAGAGCAGAATAAAATTTCTACTACCTGGCAGTCTTTTAATAATAGCTTACCAAATGATAATAAAGATACCTCGTGGTTTTCATTGCTTAATACAGGTCAAGTATCACTTATTAGACGGCTGGCTATTATCGATACGGCAGAAACATCTATTGATGCTCAATACTTTCTATGGTTAGAAGATGCTGTTGGTTCACTACTTTTTGAGCGTTTACTTGCAGCTGCTGATAGAGGTGTGCGAGTTAGACTATTACTTGATGATAGTTTTCTAGCAGGAGAAGATTCGGTTATCTTAGCATTAGAAGAACATCAAAATATTCATGTCCGTATTTATAATCCCTTTGCAATAAGGGGTACAAATATGGCTGAAAGATATGTTGAAAATATAAATGATTTTTCTCGTACTAATCACCGAATGCATAATAAACTACTAATTGCTGATTCTACAGTTGCTATTGTTGGCGGGCGTAATATAGCAAATGAATACTTTGGTTTTGGTAAGGTTAGAAACTTTCGAGACTTTGATTTACTAGCTGCTGGAAAAGTTGTGCCCGAACTTTCGAATGGATTTGATTTGTTTTGGAATTCTGGTTGGGCATTTCCTGTTCCAGAGATAGTACATAAATATGCTTCTGATACTGATTTAACACAACTTAAAAAAGACTTAAGAAATAAGGCGTCACATTTAGATCATTGGCAGGAAATGTATCAAATGAAGTCCAGAACTCGACAACAGAGCTGGCAAGATACGGCTAAAGGCATGCTTTCCGGGGATGCAAAACTATTAATTGACACTCCCCATTTTGAAACAAAATTACCAACACAAGTTTCGGAACATCTTTTACAAGCATTTCGAACCAGTAATGAGGAAATTATTGCTATTTCTGCTTATTTAATTATGACAGATGAATTACTTAATACGACTCAACTTGCAATAGATAATGGTGTAAAGATTAGTTTTCTAACCAACTCACTATCTTCCACTAATCATGTTGCTGCCCACTCAGCATTTAGACATCATAGAAAAGATTTACTTAGGTTAGGAGCTAATTTATATACAGTTCGTTCAGATGCCGCGAATAGAGAAGAGCATGAAGTGATTGGCTTTTATGCAGAACAATTTGGCCTGCATAGCAAAGTAACGATTTTAGATAAGGAGAAAATATTTGTTGGAACATTAAATTTGGATCCTCGCTCGATGCTATTGAATACTGAAATGGGCCTGCTAATAAGTAGCTATGAATTGAATGCGGCAGTTCGAGAAGCATTTATTCCTGACTTTTCTCCCCAGAGTAGCTGGCAACTAAAGCTAACCGAAAATGACCAACTCAGATGGTATTCATCTGATAAAGTATTAACTCAACAGCCGGCAGGGAATACCGGTCAACGTATCATGGATTTTATTTATGGTTTACTCCCGATAGATTTAGAGATGTAGAGCCCTATTGTGAAGATTGAAATGGATACGAAACTGCCGCATAAACAACTTGTATTAGGCCTAGTTTTTTTATTCGTTATGATATGTTTTTAGACAGGATAATGATGAAACAAGCGTTGAAGATACGAGAAAAGGGGTCATGTTGAGGTTCCCCAAATTTAACGGACGGGTTAATTAGAAGGCATTAGCTCTCTCATATTCAGCTGGGCTGACATGGCCCAAGTATGAATGCCTTCGTTGTCGATTGTGAAACACTTCAATATATTCAATCAAGCTCTGTTTTGCTTCTTCTCTTGTTCGATAGTCAGCATCATCAACCAATTCAGTTTTTAATGTTCGAAAGAAGCTTTCAGCCACTGCATTATCATGACACTCACCTTTTTGACTCATACTTGGCAGCATATCGTGACTAATTAGCAATACTTGGTAATCACTCGATGCATAGGTACTACCTTGGTCAGAATGCACGATAACCGGTTCTTTGGTATCCCTGTGAGAGATAGCCATCTTAAGGCCCCAACAACCAATTGTGTGTTATTACGGTCACTCATTGCCCAACCAATTGCTTGGCGAGAATATAAATCAAGCATCATTGCAAGGTACAGCCAACCCTGTCTAGTTCTTATAAATGTAGTGTCCGATACCCATACATGGTTTGGCTTTCCTTTAGTGGGCGGCCGAGTTTATTTGGAAAAGCCTTGTCACCTTTATGCTCAAGTTGTTCTTCCCATTTATATAGCTGGTTACGTCGGATGCCCAGTTGCACTGCCAACTCAGGTGCTGGTTTGTCAGACTCAACCATTAGTCGAACCGCTTCGATTTTAAACTCTCGGGTATACGCTTTATAAGGTTTTCTTTTACTCTTCATTTAGATACTCCTTAGGCGACATTGTCGTTTATTTAAAGTATCCGTTAAACTAGGGGAGCTTCAGGCGGACCATATATGCCCCATCGATTCCTAAACCTAAATATGGCATAAATTGAATCGATAACTGTAAGTGTTCTCACAATGTATTTGCTGCTAAAAAAACATTATTACAATTACCCTCTAAATACAGTGGTTTGCAAGTGTTTCCATGTTAGTATCTAAAAACACAGGTTGTTTCTATTTGTGAAATTAACCAAAAACCGCCAAACTTACGTGTGAACTAAGGACGGAAAGCGACAGGTCTCATTTGTTTTTTTATTGAGATGGCTGAGCCGCAAAATAAGGAGATTGAATATGAAATATGGTAAATTTATTGTTACGTCGTTATTGGCGTCTATTTGTTGGGGGACTGCACAAGCCTCAGTTATAACGCTCAGTTTTGAGGGTGTTGGTAATTCTGCATCGGTTGATAATTTTTATAACGGAGGCACGGATTCAGCAGGTAATTCTGGCGTTAATTATGGCGCATCATTCGGGAGTAGTTCTCTAGCTTTAGTCGATTCTGATGCGGGCGGTGGTGGTAATTTCGCTAATGAGCCATCAGCCGATACAATATTGTTTTTCCTAAACGAGAGTGCAGTACTGAATTATGCAGCGGGCTTTGATACAGGCTTTTCCTTTTTCTATACCTCATCCAAAGCTGCTCAGGTCGATTTGTGGTCAGGTTTAGATAAAACAGGCGACCTTATAGGCAGTATTTTCCTTAACGAGAATTATCAGGACAACGGATGTGCGGGTGACCCTCGTGGGACCTACTGTAACTGGGATATCGCAGGTCTAGCATTTACGGGTACGGCTATGTCAATAGACTTTGGAGGCACAGCCAATCAGGTTGGTTATGATGATATTACATTTGGTTCTGCAGTTCCTGTTTCTGCAGTTCCTGTGCCAGCTGCGTTATTCCTGTTCGCGCCAGCTTTATTAGGTTTTTTTGGCTTTCGCCGTAAGATGCAAGCGCCTAAGACCCGCTAACAATGCTGCGCATCGCCAGCGTTTAGTGTAGTCAACCAAAACTAAAGCCATCTCTTTATGAGGTGGTTTTTTTGTTATCAACTTTTCATAAAGAGAAAAGAGAAAAGAGAAAAGGGTCATGTGTATTTTACAATGCAATATTCTTTCTTTATGTTTTCAATCAAAAGGACTCTTTAATCAAATCAAATCAATTCTCCATACATTTTGTAAGCGCACCGCTATTTTAAAATAAAACTCTACATTTCAAGTAGGAACAATGGAATGCCCAAACCGTAAAGAAAAATACGAGTTTTTCTCGTTCCCATGCTCCTGCGTGGGAATGCATAATAATCACCCAGTATTAATTAGCCAGAAAATGTATGGCAGCCAACTTAATAGCCAGGTGAATTCATTTGGAGCCAAAATTCCTCGGGATTGACAAAAAATTCCAATTTGTGCCGTATTGTATTAACTGATAAAAATTAAAAGGTAATTGCCATGGCTGCAATGAATATATCCTTACCAAATCAGATGCGTGACTGGGTGGAAACACGTTCGGAAGATGGCTAATATTCAAATAATAGTGATTATGTTCGTGATTTGATCAGGCGAGATAGACTACAAACAGAAAAGCTTGATGCATTTGTAATCTGAAATAACAAAAGGGCTTAATAGTGGTAAGCCTAAACAGTTTGATAAAAACTTATTTACTAGCAGAATGCAAAAACTCTCCTAATATAGGAAATTTCAGCTTATATCCCGGAGCAAAATTAGACCTTGAAGGGATATGGCATTACACAGTGAGTGCTTGGGGTGTTGAGTAAGCTATTAAATATATTGACGAGCTAGATGCTGCTTTTAAGTTATTGGCAGAAAACCCTCTTATCTGTTCAAAACGTCTCGAATTTCAACCGCTTGTTCATATATATCATTTTAAAAGACAGCTAGTTGTTTATGTTTCATGAAGTGAGTATAGGGATAGTTCGTATCCTTCACGAAATTTCAGATATCGAAGCATACCTTGATGAACTTTACAGTGTAATATTCTTTTGACTTCCTGTCACCACTTCTTTCTCATGGATTCATAGGGCATTATAGTTTTGAACAAACAAGTTAATGGCCGTGTCACTTTTATTTCTTAAGTTACTCAATAATTGAGTTTGAATCTTATCACTAGCATTGATTAAATCGCTCAATATTATTATTTTAAATTCTAACTGTATATTAACAATATAACGAATCATTTTATTATGTACAAAAGACAGTTAGAAATACACATCACCGAGCTTATAAAACAATACCACTGTTTAACCTTAGTTGGGCCACGGCAGTCAGCTAAAACTACGCTTTGTAAAAAAATGTTTCCTCAATATCAGTACTTTTCATTTGAATCACCTGATGCCCGAGATATGTTTGATTATGACCCTAGAGGTTTTCTAGCAGGAATAAAAAAGAATGCTATTTTTGATGAGGTACAAAAAGTGCCTAAATTATTGTCATATTTACAAGAAATTTTAGATGATAAAAAAGATTTAAGGCGTTTTATTTTAACAGGGTCAAATAACTTAATACTTTCTCATGATGTATTACAAACGCTGGCAGGTAGAACACGAATTTTACAAGTACTACCTTTACAACGAAGTGAAATTAACCAAAATGATCAAAAGAAAACCCTTGAAGAAAGCCTTTTTTATGGCTCGTACCCTCGTATTTATGATGAAAAGCTTGATCCAACAATATGGATGGGTGACTACTTTCAAACCTATGTAGAAAAAGATATTAGAGACACCATTAACATTACCAACCTATAAACGTTTAATAACTTCATTCGCTTATTGGCAGGCAGAGTAGGGCAGGTAATGAATTACAGTTCATTAGGTGGAGATATGGGTGTTACTCAGCCAACAGTAAAAGCTGGGTTTCAGCAGTAGAAACCACCTATATTTGTTTTACTCTACAACTGCATTTTAAAAAATTTAATAAAAGGTTAATCAAAGCGCCTAAAGTTTTTTTTTACGATACGGGGTTATTATGTTATTTGCTGAGAATAAAAACCGTTGAACAATTGAGCCCTCACCCTTTTAAAGGTGCTATTTTTGAAAACTGGGTGATTACTGAAATGATGAAAAAGTATTACAACAAAGGTGAAGAGGCACCCGTTTATTATTGGCGAGATCAACACGGGCATGAGGTTGATCTCGTTATGGACGAAGGGAATCACCTTGATCTCATAGAAATAAAATCAGGGAAAACCTTTCAAAAAGAATTCTTAAAAAATGTACATTGACTTAATAAATTACAAAACCGAGATATCGCCACTTGTATTTATGGTGGTTCAAAACAAATTCAACTGGTACTACGTCAATTACCCCTTGGTGTGGCATCTCATGAGTGTTTTGTATTTGCCAGAAAGCGCGGACAATATGGGGTTAGCTAAGTTTTATAATGCTGAATTTTAGGCGGTAACAAGCTGGTTGATATAGGCCGGAACTGAAAGAAAGGGCTAAAGAAACCGATTTTTAATGTTTTCATCAGGAATTCTGCAGTTAGTCCGCCGCCCATAAAGTTTGTATCTATATCGGGCGAACAGTTTATAAAATAAATCTCGTAGCGGGCTCGGTATTATCTTAAATACCCTGAAAAGGTACCAAGCCCCACTTAAATCCTTGCATATTTCCAAAGCAGCGCTAGATAAGGTGTAAACCTTGTTATCCGTTATTAGGAACAAAGTATCGTGGTTGCATTGATTGATACCGTGTTCTTTTAAAAGCTGTTGTGCAAGCTTGCCTTGGTTAGGGGTGAAGCTAAATAGCCCTGTTGGATCACGCTTAATAATAAAGTTAACAGCTCCATTGCAGAAATTGCAGAGACCATCAAAGACTATTATCTTTTTAATTTCTCTATTCAATTTGTATTATTATCAAGAAGATAAGCTTGTTAGTTAATCTTAAATATATTTTAAACTACTGGTTTTATGACTAATTTAAACATTATCTCTAAATGCTTAAAAAAGGCAGCTAAGGGTAACCTTTTTAGCAACTTTATTCTGTATAATTGTCGTCTTAAAGTATAAATCTATGTTGAGGATGTGGCGTTGAAAGTAGTAAAAGTTGGGATCTTAGGGCTTGGTACAGTTGGCGGTGGAACAGTTAATGTTATTGCTGCGAATGGCCAAGAAATTGCACGACGAATTGGCTGTGATGTGGTGATTACCCGTGCTAGTGCTCGTGACTTAACACGCCCACGTATTTGCCCAACGGATAACTTGCAGTTGACTACCGATCCTTACGACGTGATTAACGATCCTGAGATAGATATTGTTTTAGAGTTAATGGGTGGTGAAGAGCCAGCTAAATCACTAATTATTGCAGCGTTAGAGCAGGGCAAGCATGTTGTTACCGCAAACAAGGCATTAATTGCCTGCCACGGTAATGAGCTGTTTGCTATTGCGGCTAAAAATAAAGTCGTGCTGGCTTATGAATCAGCCATTGCTGGCGGTATACCCATTGTTAAAGCAGTGCGAGAAGGGCTTAGTGGTAATACTATTGAGTGGTTAGCTGGCATTATTAATGGCACGGGTAACTTTATTCTTACCGAAATGCGCGATAAGGGCAGTGATTTTGCGGATGTATTAAAACAAGCGCAAGAGCTTGGTTATGCCGAAGCTGATCCTGAATTTGATGTGGAAGGTATTGATGCGGCACATAAATTATGTATTTTGGCATCGTTAGCTTTTGGTATCCCTTTGCAATTTGAGCATGTTTATACCGAAGGTATTTCTGCTATCACCCCCGTTGATTTGGCTTACGCTGAAGAGCTTGGCTACCGAATCAAGCATTTAGGCATTGCACGTAATGGCAATAACGGTATTGAAATGCGCGTTCATCCAACCCTCATTCCTGAAAAACAACTAATTGCCAATGTTGATGGGGTAATGAATGCAGTGGTGGTTAAAGGTAATGCTGTAGGCCCAACGCTGTATTATGGTGCAGGTGCAGGTGCCGATGCGACAGCGTCAGCCGTGGTAGCGGATATTGTTGATATTTGTCGGCAGCTGGATGCGCCAGTTGATAGCCGTGTGGCAGCACTTGGCTTTATTGTAGATAAATTATCTGATACCAAAATACTACCGATTGAAAGCATTACAACTGCTTATTACTTACGCCTACAAGTGGAAGATAAACCAGGTGTGATGGCAGCGATAACAGCAGTAATGGCCGAGCAAGGCATTAGTATTGAGGCGGTTTTACAAAAAGAGCCAGCTAATACCCAAGATAATATCAGTGTGGTGCTATTAACCAATAAGGTTCAAGAAAGTGCTTTAATTGCTGCAAAAGTGCAGCTAGAGGCGCTAGATACAATCAAAGCACCATTGGTTCGAATTCGTGTGGAAACACTTGATTAAGAACTTTTAACCAAA
>Ga0209826_1001312_pt1 | contig 17343 bp, 17 predicted proteins | sample GOMGulsemesocosm_5_FD_184637 | JGI IMG/M metagenome (GOLD analysis project Ga0209826, IMG submission 184637) | Methane-oxidizing microbial communities from mesocosms in the Gulf of Mexico - GOM15C Gulf of Mexico (SPAdes) (version 2) | ecosystem: Environmental > Aquatic > Marine > Cold seeps... | reverse complement strand
TACCATATCAAGTAAATAAAACTCATCTCAATATTGAAATAGGATAAATATGTTTAAGTTGTTCCGCAACTGGTATACACGTAAATTTTCGGATCCTCATGCGGTGACATTAGTGGTGATTTTGGCATGTTCATTTTTGTTTATTGCCTTGTTTAGCCAATTACTTATGCCTGTGCTAGTTGCTTTAGCTATTGCTTTTTTATTAGATTTACCCGTAAATAAAATGGTAAACCTTAATTTATCTCGTACTGGAGCCACTGCGTTAGTTGTTGGCGCTTTTGTCGGTATTACGTTAATTGCAATGTTAGGTTTAATGCCAATTATTTGGAAACAAAGCAGTAACTTATTACAGGAAGTACCTCACATGATCTCGGAGGGGCAGAAGTATCTATTAACGTTACCAGAACAATACCCTGATATTATTCAAGCCTCGCAAATAGAAACATTTATTGCTTCAGTTAAAGATAAGCTACTTGATTGGGGGGAATTAGCATTGAAGGCCTCATTAAATTCTATATCTGATTTAGTTGCTTTAATGATTTATCTTATTCTAGTGCCCTTAATGGTGTTTTTCTTTCTCAAAGATAAAAGTGATTTATTGGCTAGTGCAACTAGCTTTTTACCGCAAGAGCGCCGAATGGCAACGCAAGTTGGTAAGGAAATGAATCAGCAAATATTGAATTATATTCGTGGTAAAGTGATTGAAATTTTAATTGTTGGCATTTCGACAACCATTGCATTTATTCTACTTGATTTACAGTATTCGGTTTTATTAGGGGTATTGGTTGGCTTGTCAGTCTTAGTGCCTTATGTTGGCGCGACCGTAGTGACTATACCCGTATTTTTAGTTGCATTGTTTCAATTTGGTTATAGTAACGAGCTGGGTTACGTGATGTTGGCTTATGGCGTTATTCAAGCACTTGATGGTAATGTTATTGTACCATTACTCTTTTCTGAAGCAGTGAATTTACACCCAGTAACAATTATCATAGCGGTTATATTTTTTGGTGGTTTATGGGGCTTTTGGGGGGTGTTTTTTGCTATTCCATTAGCGACTTTAGTAAAGGCTGTTCTTAATGCATGGAGTTATACTACGCAGATAGAACAAGACGCGTAAATTTCCTTTATTGGGCGACCCCCAGAGATAATAACGGAAAGTGTAAATAATTTCACTTACCGTTATTATACTCATGCTGCTTTAATTGATTTCGACAAGGGAATAATCATTCTCTTCAATCAATGCCTTGCCTAAAGGCGTTTCTAATTCCAGCTGAATTCTGCATCTTCAAGTGGCATGGGTATCTTGATATTACTTAGCCAATTCATTCAACATATCAAGTACTACTTGATGATGCTCTTTAGTTTTGAATTTATTAAATACATGACTAATGTTGCCATTAAGATCAATTAAGAAACTTAAGCGATGGATACCATCGTATTCCTTACCCATAAACTTCTTCAAGCCCCAAACACCAAAATCATCAGCAACTTTGTGATCTACATCCGATAACAAAGTGAAGTTCAATTCATCACGCTGACAAAATTTTGCTAAACGCTTAGGCTCGTCAGGGGAAATACCAAAAACAACAGTATTTAAATCTTTTAATTGGTTTTGGCTATCGCGAAGACCTTGTGCTTGTACAGTACAACCGGGTGTCATTGCTTTTGGGTAGAAGTAAACTAATACCTGTTTCTTACCAATAAAATCAGCCAAAGCAACGGCTTGTTCATTTTCATCATTTAGGGTAAATAATGGCGCTTTATCGCCAACGGTTAAGGTGTTCATATAATTCCTTTCGTTTCTAATTCAGTGACTCTTTAATTAAGGCTATGGGTGTTTGCTTTAATACAACCTTGCACGGCAATTTGTTCACACAATTGCAAAAAATCATTTTCAATATCATCAATACTAATTTTTTGAGTGAGAGCAAATGAAATGCTAGCACTCATGATATTGGTTTTTGGATCTATGTCAGACTTTAATGAAGATATATCAATTTTTCGAGTGGAAAAAAAAGCCGTCATGGCTTTAAGAATACCCGGTTGATCAGTGCCTGTATATTTTGCTTGGTAATGTTCAACCAAGTCATATGTTCTATGGCCGGAAGTACGCTTCATCATTGTGATTAATTCAAGATTGTGGGCAACCATAGGAAGCCTTGCTTCAATTTTATTGATCGCACGATTATCACCATTTAGTAACATGATGAACGTAAACTCTAATCCGAATAAAGCCATCCGGCTGTCTAATATATTGCAACCGCACTCACTTGCTAATTTAGTTAATTCGCTTACACAGCCCGTTCTATCGGAGCCCATGGCCGTTAGCACTAAATATTGAGACATTAAAAGACCTAGGTTATTAATAAAAAAGTATTATAGCGCATATACCCAAACTACCTCAAGATACGAGTTTCAGGGCGTCTGTGAAAATCATGACCAAAGCGCACCTTTTTATTAATGGTTACTCCCTTATAAACCACAGCAACGATGAAGTGATCTTGCTCAAGCCTTTCTTCGATGGGGTTAAAAGTCATTTATGCTGCGTTATTTAAATGGCTTTTAATTCCCACTGAAATTACGCACTTTGAATGATAACGGGTATACACATAAGAAAAAACATTCGAATAACTTGTGTTTGCAAAAACAGGCAAGTACCATGGTGCGCTAATAATAGGTATCAAATTGAACCAAATGTAATTTGAGTCATCAAACGAGTACCAATTTTGTAAAGCGTTTTTTTCAGGAGTTTTAATGAGTCGTCAATTGTTGTATTTTTCTGTGCTTAGTTTGACACTTTCAGCATGTAGTAGTGTTGATAGTAAACGTGCACAGGGAAATTTTGATTATGCAAAAAAGAAAGAATCTAAAGAGCTTATTGTTCCCCAAAACTTAGATAAGCCTGTAAAGCGAAATGACTTTCTAATAACAAATAAGATTAATCATCAAGGTTCTATTGGTGAAAAGATGGATATAAGAGCGCCATCTTTAGTTTTGCCTCTTGCTGCATCTTCACGTGTTGTTGCCGGCACTCATGATGCTATAATTTGGTTTGATAAAACCCTTGAAGATAAAGATTTATTGGTTTTTATCCAAAATGCGCTAGTTAATCAACTTAAGTCTGATGATGTGAGTTATGACGTTGTTGAATCATTTACTCAGGATGAACAGGGCAGTAAGAGCCAGAGCAAAACTGAAGTTTATGAATCTGATTGGTATCATAATGAGATAGAAACCGGTTGGCTATTTACTGACATTGAATCATCAACAAGTTTACGTTTTCGTTATGAGTTTTTTCGTAAACCTCACGGGCGTAGCGTTTCATTGAAAGTTTCATTAATAGATTATATGAAAACTGACAATGACGGTGGTAGTAAGTCGATAGACCCTATCGATAAACAGCGTGCTGAAATGGTAATGTTAAATGAGGTTGTTGCTCAAGTAGATTATGATTATCGTTTGCAACAACGTGAAAATCGTTTAATGCGGGCTAATCAACAATTAGTCTCTATTGGTGAAAATAAAGAAGCAGAGCCTGCTTATGTTGTTGAGATGGGGTTAGATAACCTTTGGGATAACATGCCTATTTTCTTTGAAAAAAACGGCTTCACTATTAATGACTTGAACGAAACTAATAAAATATATTATGTGGCCTTTACTAAACCTGAAACCAGTATTTGGGACTCTATTTGGGGTGATGATAGACCTGTAATTGAAGTTAGTAATGCTAAATATCAATTTGTACTTGCTCCACTTGGTGATAAAAATCAGCAAACGTCAGTCAGTATTTATGATGTTGATGGTGAGCCTTTATCATTAGAAATATTAGAGAAAATTTTCCCTGTGATGAAAACAGGTTTATCTTTTAGAAATTTCTATTAGTAGTTAAAAGGTAAGTTTATAATGAAAAAACGCCGATTCTTCGGCGTTTTTTTATGTCCAATTTTGGGAAGAGGCATTATTTTTTAAGCTTACTTTTGTCTATCGTTGACATTTTATGGTCTGTTGTATGGCTTCTTGGTAGCGTTTCCTCTAGATCATTTAAGTTTTTCTTACGCATTCTCTGATTAGTATTTTTTTGAAAGGTACTAAAATTACCTACAATTATTACAAAAGCAATGGTAATAATGGCATAAGCTATCCAGTTATCCATGAGTAGTCCTGTTTTGTTTTGTCAATTTTTGATGAGACTGAATGAGAGATAAATCACTAGTATTAGTATTATTAATATAACGTTGGGCTATCTCGGTTAAATTGTCAATAATTACCGCTTTACCTGCAATATCCGAATTTAGTAAACAATCGTGTAATGCTTTGAGTGTAAATGTGGCTTGATATTGCTTGGCAAGTGGCGCAAAAGATAAATGCCATGGCTCCTCGGCAACCCCACCTCGATAACAATCATAGGGTAAGTAAAAACCAAAGTCTGCTGCGTGTTGAGTGAGCCAAGTAGATAGCTTTTCCATAGGGCCTGATTCTTGATATTCCCATGGCTCAAGTTGAAGCGATTCACCAGAGGCTAACAAATTTGGTGCATAGACATCAATATCACAGCCCCAATGATGGCGACTCGCCCCCGGCAGTGCAGAATAAAGCAGAATAGCTTCTATGATCTGCCAATCAGATAAACGACTGATATCTACAGTTTCGCCATTGGTTTTTTTAATAGCTGTATTACCGATAAACTTGTTATTCCATATTTGTAACTGTCGATCAAACGAGCGAAAACCACTGGCAATTTTTAGCTCTAGGCCTACTGTTTCAGCACCTTGTCTGAGTGTTTCAAAGGCAGTGCACATTTGTTGGTGGATGCCCATTTGCGGCTTTGATGATGCTTGAACAGCTCTTACTGCATTATCGTTAGTTAAGTAATGAATGTGTTGATCTGTTAAACCAAGCAATTGCTTATCTATATCACCTAAAACTATTACATTTTCTTTTGGCATTATCATTAGAGCTTTCTACTTTTTACTAAAGAAGTACTTCTTTTAAACAAGCATAGTAAATATCACACAGCTTATCTAAGTCATCACAAGAAACTGATTCATTTACTTGGTGTATAGTGGCATTACAAGGGCCTAGTTCGATAACTTTTGCGCCTGTTGGCGCAATAAAACGGCCATCTGATGTACCTCCAGAAGTAGACAATACCGGCGGAGTTCCTGTTACGGATGTCACTGCCTGAGTTACCGAAGTTAAAAAGTCACCTTTCTCATTGTTTAATTCGGTTATAAAAGGCTTACCATTAAATGTCCATTTAATGTCATAGGTTAGCTGATGCTTGTTTAATATAGATTCAACTTGATCGACAATAATCTGATCAGTTAATTCCGTACTATAACGTAAATTACATAATGCGGTTAAATGACCTGGTACCACATTAGTCGCACCTGTTCCTGAATTGATATTCGACAATTGAAAGCTAGTTGCAGGGAAATAATCATTTCCGTTATCCCAATGATTCTGGCTTAATTCAGCTAAAGCCGGCATTGCCATATGAATAGGATTTTTGACATGCTCAGGGTAGGCGACATGTCCCTGTTTACCTTTAATATCAATCTCTGCTGAAATAGATCCCCGTCGACCATTTTTAATAACATCACCTACCGTATTCGTGCTTGAAGGCTCACCAACAATACAATAGGTTATTTTTTCATCACGGGCTTCTAAGGTATCAATTACTCGCGTTGTTCCGTTAATAAATGGGCCTTCTTCATCACTGGTTATTAAATAAGTAATGGCACCATTATGTGATGGATAGTCATGAACAAAGCGCTCAGTAGCTACAATCATTGCGGCAAGGCTACCTTTCATATCAGCAGTACCTCGACCATAGAGCATACCGTCAATTATTGTTGGCTCAAAAGGAGGGGTATTCCACAGCTCTAAATTTCCTGGTGGTACAACATCGGTATGGCCCGCAAAACAAAATACTATATCATCAGCTTCTAGACCACCGTTGCGGCGTGACCATAGATTAGTAGTATCTTCAAAAATCATGGTCTCATTGTTAAAGCCAAGCTTGGCTAAACGCTCTTTTATCAGCTGCTGACAGCCGGCATCTTCGGGCGTAACTGAGGGACGAGAAATTAAGTCTATGGCTAGCTTTATCACATTGCTTGTTGGGTTTGGCATGTTAACTCTTTGCTTTTATTTGTGTAAATTCGGACTGAATTTTATTGGAAAATCTCTTGATAACTTTCAGCTTTAAAACCTAAGTGTAGTTGTTGCTTACTTTGAGAAGCATCTGCTTTAATGAGCAATAAAGGGCGCTTTAATAAGGTAGGTTGGGCAAGTACTTGTTCGAAAGCTATCTCATTCGTTAAGTTGTTTTTGACTTCATCGCTTAAATTTCTGTATGTGGTACTGCGTTTGTTTAGTAGAGTACTCCAGTCATTTAACTCAACGAACTGTTCTAATAACTCATGGGTTAATGGCTGTTTTTTAAAATCATAAAACGCGTAGTTAACGTTATTAGTGGCTAACCATTTTTGTGCCTTTTTTACTGTATCGCAATTGTTGATGCCATAAAGGGTGATCATATCTAGGGGTTATCCGAATAGCTGATAATTATGGCTAAGATGATATCAGAAACTATCAGCTTTATCCGCTTTTCTTAAGATAGAGAATAGGTACAAAGCTTACATAAAACAGAGTCCTAATTCTAATGGCGTAATGAGTTTATATGGGTAAGTAGCTATGATATAGGGGGGTACTTATTGTTACACGTATGATTGATTCGTTTAATATTACCATACTGCGGAAGTTATTTTAGGCTAATAAATCCTAAATTTATGCTTACTTTCTGCAAAGAAAGTTGACGTTAGAAGTATATTCCTATCTCGCTTTCGCCTCCATTGCGAGTTTGAAACTATAACTTAGTGGCCAGAATGACTTAACCTCAACACACTGCCAATTTTTAACATTGAATCCTTTACATCAATTAAATTGCATCTATACTTCAAATTATCGGATGGTTAATTTTTATGCGAAGATAGTGGGATTTATATGCGGACATGGTGATATTTATACCGTTATCGTTAAGCAATAAATTTGATCTATATTAGCCACCCAAATAATAAAAATATTTAAACAAGTATTATCCAAGGAAATAATAGTCTTACAATTACTGTGCGGTTTTTTCTTCTGATATGGAAGATCTATTGCTGTGGTTTAGAATATTTCTGAGGATAAATTATGAGGTTATTTTTAAAGTTTTTACTATTTACCTTATTAATTTTATTAACTAAATATAGCTTTTCGTTTACTTCTGTAGCTGTAACTAAGGTAACAACACCTTTATCAACAGCTAACTCTTCAACAAGTCAATCTACTAAGTTTGACGACCAGACACTAGCTAGCTTTGTCGAGAAATATCAAGTTGCCATTGAAGAAATCGAAAGTCAAGATGGCGCCTATGGTAGCCGATTAACACAAGAATTAATGAATCTCGGCAGCATCTATCAAGAATACGGTCGACATGACGAAGCGATCAAATTTCTTAAACGTTCTGCACATTTAAATCGCATTAATGACGGTTTGTACTCAACGACCCAAATCCCCATTATTCGAAAACTGATTATAAGTTTGAAAGAAAAAAAACAATGGTCAAAGGTGGATAAAAGTTACTCATATTTGAGTTGGTTATACAGTCAAAATTTTGCTACTGATGATATTAAGATGCTCGAAATTCAAATAGAAAAGGCGCATTGGCATTTGAAGTCCTATTCAGTTCAGCCATCAGCTGCCCCCTTAAGAGACTTAATTAATGCTTATGGGTCTTACCAGAATGCTTTGGAACTTATGACTAATACTTACAGTAAAACTGATATTCGAGTTATTCCTGCTTTAAATGGCTTGATATTGTCAAATTACCTTGTTGCAACTACCGCTTTAGCTAAATCGGTCAAGGTTGATTCAGACGGCAGCTATGCCAAAGAGTATAGTATATCCGGTAGAAAAATAAGTTTTATGAAACGTAAAAGTTTTTCTACCGGGGTAGCGCTTATTCAACGGGAGTTGGCAGTACATAACAAGCAACAGCCGATAGAACATATGAATGTTTCTAAGGCAATGCTTAAATTAGCTGACTGGTATTTAATGTATGGTAAAAAGCAGCTAGCGAGCAGTCATTATAAACAAGCCTATGCATATGCTAAGACGCATAATGAAAATAACAATAAATTTAATGAGTTATTTAATGTTCCGGTTGTATTACCCGTCCTTCCCAATATCAATAATAATTCTACTGCTAACTTGCCTAATGATAGTAACTTAGAAGATGTGAAATATGTGCATGCATCTATGGACATTACCCGCTTTGGCAAAGTAAAAAATGTTAAAATAGTGAGTTCTTATCCAGAGAATAATATAGGAATGCGTTCAAGAGTTTTAAAATCTTTACGAGCAGCTAGGTTCAGACCGCGAATTGCCGATGGCAGTCCGATGTTTACCGCTCAATTTCAGCTCCATGTTTTTCCATAAGCACAAAACCATTTGGGGGAAATTATGAATACAAAATATATCTTAGTGATGATTACGGCGTTAGCAATATGTGTAGTCGGTTGTAAAACAACTCAGCAAAGTCCGCAATCACCTCAACAGCCTCCGGCAGCTAAAAGTTCAAAACCTGCGAGCGCCAGTACTGCTAGCAGTTCTTCTAGTCGTTCTCAACCAAGTAGTGCTAGTAAATCAGCCCAAAAATCTAAGTCAAAAGCATCATCGTCACCAGGGAAAACCTCAAAAAATCGACAACCATCAAGTCAACAGTCGGCAAGTAAATCAAGTAATAAGGGGATCAGTCAACCATCAATCCAACAAGGTGAAGGGAGAGAAGATGAAGAGCAGTACGCGGAGGCCAAAAATCAACGAAATGGTGGTGAGGGTGATGAAAAAAATGAAAATTTAGAAGATATCAGTGGTGAAAGTTCAACCAACCCTAGTGATGAAATAGATTTTTCAGAAGAAGAAAATAGCGCATCCAGTGCCCAAGCTGAGCAAAGTGAAATATCAGCGCAAAATACTCAAAATAATAGTTCAGCTAATGATTCATCTCAAAGTACAGATTCATCAGCAGACAGTACTAATTCTGGCCAATCACAAGCTAATAATACCCAAAGCTCGTCATCACAATCAAATAATGGTGGTTTAAAACCCTCTGCAAGTTCTACTGATAATATTGGTCAAAATAGCGAAAACTCTGCAAGTCAGCAAAGTGAGGCAGAGGTCGCTCTGACACGTTCTGAACGGGTGGGAGAGTTGGATGAACAACTAGACCGGTCCATGGGCGATTATGATGGCATGATTTTAACCGAGCGCGAATATATACAAAATAGAGGAAATGAAGAAGGTAGTGAACAAGAGGTTGAAGTCGCTGATGTCGGCACCCTATATGATGACGTACTCAATGGCGAGCAAGAAAGCTCTAATCAGCAAGCAAGTAACAAGCCTGGCAATTCATCTAGTTCAGGTGTAGGAAATATGCCGACAGTATCACCCAATAGTAAAGACGGTGATTTTAAGCATAAACAAACGGTTTATGCGCCTCCTGTAGATATTCCCAGCGGTAATGATGACGATGTTGTTGCTCGGCAAATAAGAGAAGCCGCGCTTAATGAAGCAGATCCTGCATTACGTGAAAAGTTATGGCAAGAGTACCGTAAATATAAGAAAGGCTATAATTAAATACAGATAAGGTGAGAAATCAATGATGAAAAAATTAAAATTGTATTTATTGGTGCTACTGATGACAGGAATTTCTATGACAATGAGTGCATGTAGCTCCGTTGATATAAAGACCACAAAAGTTGTGCCTATCACGCATGAACTGGACGATATCCCCGAATCTGAATTATTAGACGTTGGTATTAGAATATTTCAGCCTGGACTGGAAAGATTAGATGAACTAGATGAAAATGAAATGGTTTTTCCCGAAATTAGAATAGCGGAAGCCAACTATTTCCCTCATTTATTAATGGAGTCTTTACAAACTAGTGCTGCCTGGGGAGCGGTACGAGTAGTGCCGAAAAAACATGATTCTGTTGATGTCTTGATTAAGGGGAGTATTGTAAAGTCTGATGGCGAAGTTTTGAGTATAAACATAGAAGTTATTGATTCTCTTGGCCAAGTTTGGTTTACCAAACAATATGATCAAAAAGCGAGCCGGTATTCATATGATAAAAAACTTAAAGTGAGTAAAGAACCATTTCAAAATATGTATAACCTAATTGCTAATGATTTAAATGCCTATAGGAAAAAGTTATCTGCTAACGAGTTAATAAAAATCCGCCAAGTTGCTGAATTGAAATTTGCTCAATCATTTGCGCCGAAAATGTTTTTGGAGCACCTAACAGCAGATAATTCTGGCATTTATTCTATTAACCGTTTGCCCGCTGAAGGTGATCCTATGATGGCCCGAATTCGGCAGGTTCGAGAGCGAGATTATCTATTTGTGGATACTTTGCAAGAATATTACAGCAGATATGCCAAACAAATGGAGCCACCCTACTTACAATGGCGCAGTGAAAGTTATGGTGAAGTGCTTGCAATGCGAACAATGGAGAGTAAAGCACTGAATCAAAAAATATTCGGTGCCGTCGCTATTATTGCCGGAATAATAGGAGCTGGTAATGGCAGTGGCTCGGTAAGAGCCGCAGGTGCTATTGGCGTTACAGCGGGTGCCTATGTGTTAAAAGATGGCTATGAACGTGATGCTGAATCACAAATACATATCGAAGTATTACAAGAGTTAGGTGATTCATTGGAAGCCAGCATGGAAAATAACGTGGTTGAACTTGAAGATCGAACAGTCACACTCTCCGGTACTGTAGAAAATCAGTATCAACAGTGGCGTGAGATATTACAAAATATTTATAAGATCAATCAAGGTGTCACCTTGAATGAAAATCATTAAAGCTAAGGTTTATACCCATGATACTTCAAGATGCGAGTTTCAGGATGACTGAGCGATTCATGATCAAGACGCATCTTTTTATTAAGGGTTATTCCCTTAAAAAGAGATGCAACGAAGAGCATGATTTGCTCAGTCAACCCCAAAGGGCTGGTTTAGAAACGCTTTATGCTGCGTTATTGATTTCGACAATGGAACAACCATTCTCTTCAATCAATGTCTTGCCTAAAGACGTTTCTAATTCCAGCTGAATCCTGCATCTTGAGGTAACATGGGTATATATCAATATATAGTCTATAAATTAACTAGAGATGCTAAACCTTTTAGTAAAAAACAGTTGCATAGAACCCTTTTAAAGCGGAGATGTTCATGAAGCAAAATAATGACAAAAGCGAATCAGGGTCGATATCATTTAACTTTGAAAATAAGTCATTCTTACCCCAAAAAGCTATTCGTCATTGGCTTTCGGGTAATGTTTTAACCATGCTTTTATTAATAGTCCTTTCCGCAACTTTATATTTTGTTATTTTCTCCTTACCTCAGTCAGTAGATAAGCCCCGTGTTGTTAACGAAACTAGTGTGATTTTAGCTAAGGAACCGTTAAAAGTGATTGATGAATCTCCTTGGCATGAAGTGCAGTTAACCAAATATCGTCGAGCGGCACAAGAAGTCTTGTCAACACTTTTACAAGAGCAGCAAGTGCTGGAAGATAAACATATAGAACTGTGGAATGCAGATGAATTTGCTCAGGCAATAAAAACTGCCGAATCGGGTGATTTTCTCTATCGAAGTCAAAAATTTGATCAGGCCATTACTACCTATAATCAAGCATTGCAGCAATTAAATGATATTAGTGCTCAGGCTGACAGTGTTTTTAATGATTATCTTGAGCAAGGAATACAAGCCTTAGCTGCAAATAATGCCCAAAAAGCCAAAGAAAAATTACAAGTCGCATTATACATTAGTGAAAATAATGAAATGGCGACTAGCGCATTTGATCGCGCCATTGTCCTAGACCAAGTTATATTACTAGTAAAAGCGGGTGAGGTGTTAATGGATGAGCTTTTATTATTAAAAGCCAAAGAAAAGTTTACTCAAGCTTACGCATTAGATAATCACTCACCTAGGGTAAATGAACAGTTATTAGCTATAAATCAAGCTATTAAGGCAAGGGATTATTCCACAGCCATGTCGGCGGGTTATAGACATTTGCAAATTCAGCAATTTGAATCAGCAATAAAGAATTTTACCTTGGCAGATAAAATTAATCCTAATAAAGCGGATGCTAAAGATGCAGTTGAACAGACTAAAAATAAAAGAACACAATTTTATATCGCTGCTCACATCAAAGAAGCACAAGATTTTGAACGTAGTGAAGATTGGTTATTAGCAAAGAATAGTTACCAAGCTGCGTTAACGTTAGACGACACATTAATGCATGCAAGGTTAGGGGGGATTCGTACTTTGGCGAGAGAAAATCTCGAGAAAAAAATACTTTATATTATTAATAAACCGCATAGATTAGCGAATAGAAATGTTTACCAACGAGCCATATTAACGCAACAACAGGCTCAACAGATTAAGCAACCCGGTGTTAAGTTAGCTCAGCAAATACAAAGTGTTGAGCAGGTGCTATTACAAATGAACACCCCAGTCTCCCTTCGAATTGAATCTGACAACCAAACACGAATTACCTTACATAGAGTCGGTGAGTTGGGGAGTTTTTTGTCGAAAAACATTTCTCTAAAGCCTGGTGATTATACTTTAGTCGGTTCTAGAAACGGATTTAGAGATGTAAGGCAAGACTTTACCTTAATGCCAGCAAGTCAGCTAAAAAAAATAATTATTTTATGTAATGAAAAAGTGACTAACGGATGAATAAATTACGTAATGATAAAGTTGAAACGAATGGAGCAACTGCTACAGATAGCAGTCATGCCGATAGTAAGGCCATTATTGCAGCGGCATTCTCCCCATCAACAGGGGAAGTCATCAAAGTGGTGAAAAGGCGTAAGCCGGCTTTTTATTTTTTGGCTACCTTATTATTCAGTGCTGTGGTGGTTTTATGGTATTTGGTCAGTGCTAAATCTGTCGTTATTACTACTGAGCCTACAAGTCCTGAAATGATAATAACAGGAGGGCTATATTTCAAAATGTCCGATCATTTATTAATGTTACCTGGAGAATACCAGTTTAACTCTCAAGCCGTGGGATATTACCCCTTGAATGAAAAGTTCATCGTGGCACAAGAACAAAATCAACAGCTTAATTTTGATTTTAAAAAATTGCCAGGACATTTAGCCTTGGCTATTCAACCCGATATTGATGTTGAGGTTTTGCTTGATGACCAACCGGTGCAACTGCAAGGTAATATCATAAAAAACCTCGCTGAAGGTCAGCACCAGATATCAGTACTATCAGAAAAATATTTTACTTATCATGATGATATTATTATCGATGGTATGGATAAAACTCAAAATTTAACCATCAATTTACTCCCTGCCTGGGGCAAAGTAAGTATAAATTCCGAACCTATAGGCGCTCAGGTATACCATAAGGACAAGCTTTTAGGTAGCACACCTTTATATGTAGACATATTGCAAGGCGAGCAAAACTTTCTTTTTAAGAAAACAGGTTATCAGCAAACAGAAAGGGAGCTTAGCGTTGTCGCAGGTGCAGATAATAGCTTAGCACCCGCTAAGCTTTTTAAATTAATGGGCGAACTGTCTATTTCCTCTACGCCTGAGGGGATAAGCGTTACTTACGGTGAGCAATATTTGGGAGTAACACCAATAACAGCTCAGGTAAAACCTAATATCAAACAAGCTTTATTATTATTTAAAGATGGCTATCAGTCGCAATCAGCTGACTTGTTAGTGCCATCTGGGGCAAAGGTCGCAAAGAAATTCACTTTACAGCTAGATGTTGGCGTCATTAAATTTAATGTTTATCCTGAGGATGCATTGCTGTACATAGATGACAGGCTTATGGGGCATGCTAATAAAAGTGTGACAATGGCAGTTAAACAACAAAAAATAAGAATTGAAAAAGAAGGCTATGCAAGTTACCAGAGTAATGTTTTACCAAATAGCTCTATGGAACAAATTTTTGCGGTGCAATTGAAAACGATAGAACAAGCTAAATGGGAAAATATCAAACCAATCATTGTTTCTGCTACCGGTAGTAAACTCAAATTATTCAAACCTAATGATACCTTTATTATGGGAGCATCACGGCGAGAACAAGGTCGACGTGCCAATGAAGTCAAAAGAACAATACACCTAAGTAAGGCTTTTTATCTAGGGTTTACTGAAGTCACCAACAAAGAATTTCGCCAATTTCAAAAAGATCATTCCTCAGGACATGTTAAGGGCAACAGCTTAAATGGCTTAGCACAACCAGCGGTCAAAATGACTTGGCTACAAGCCGTTAAGTATTGTAATTGGTTATCTGAGCAAGAAAAATTAACTATGGTCTATCAAATAGTTGACGACAAAGTCACTAGCTTTAATGAACTTGCTAATGGTTACCGGTTACCAACTGAAGCTGAATGGGCATGGGTTGCTCGTTACTCTGATGGACAGATGCTTAAGTATTCGTGGGGAAAAAATTTACCGCCAGTAAAAAATGCTGGAAATATAGCTGATATCGCGGGTGCACCAATATTAGGTCATATCCAAGCGACCTACAATGATAGCTTTATTGCCACGGCACCGGTCGCCTCATTTTCAACAAATGAAAAAGGAATTTTTGATTTATCCGGTAATGCGGCTGAATGGGTTCATGATTTTTATCAAATAAAAACTGGCTTATCACTAGCAGCTGAAAAAGATCCCATGGGGCCAATAACGGGCGATTATCATGTTATCAGGGGGCCTAGTTGGGCTTATGGAAGTAGAACTCAATTGCGCTTGTCTTTTCGTGATTACGGCAATGACAAACGTAATGATCTAGGTTTTAGGGTAGCAAGATATGCTCAATAACTTTTATTTAACAAGTTTCATTAAGGAATAAATATGATGAAGGATTGTTTTAACACCTTTTTGATTAGTTTATTTTTTCTAACAATATCGTTTTTTGTTGTTGGTAAAAATAATGTCATTTCAGACAATACCACGAGTAAGAGCACTTTACCGCTTGGCACTGTTAATAATCAGTTGGCTACAGAGACTACAACTAATAAAAATAAAAGCACACAAAAACAGGATGTTAAGTTATATGATAAAAACTTACCAACTGAGCCCGTTGCTAAAAAAGAAACGATTCCGCCGAGTAAAAAAAATAAAGATGAACGATTTATTCCAACCGAAGCTATTTCTGAAGATTTGGCTGTTTCCTTCCCTGTTGATATTTAATTTATTAGGAAAATACTATGAAACGAACCACCGGAACCGAATTTGTTTATCAGTTAATGGCTCTTCTTGTTGCTATTATTTTAGTGCATGCCACATACGTTACCATGATCCGCCCAGAAGCAGACGCAATTATCAAGCAACAACAAGCTCAGTTCATTGCTGGCAGTACCGTAACAAATAATCGATCTATTTATGTGGTATTGAAAGATTATGAGCAAGAAACTTGTTTCATTTTAATGGTTTGGGTATTAATGATCATGGCATACAAGGCAAGGTTATCGGTGCAAGAAAAAAATATGCTTGCCCATAGCATGTTAAACATTCAAGAAGGGGCGAGCATATTGCCAAAAGATGCTCGAAATTTGTGTAGACCTTTACAAAAACTTTCTGTAGAGCAGCAGAAAATGTTAGCGCCAAGAACCTTACTGATTGCTTTACAACGCTTTTCTGCGACTGCGAGCGTCGCCGCCGTAGCCACAGCTATTAAAGATATTTGTGACTCGGAAGCCGATAGACTTGATAGTGAGTTGGCTATGATTCGATATATTTCGTGGGCAATCCCTTCAATAGGTTTTATTGGTACCGTACGTGGTATTGGAGAAGCATTAGGCCAAGCTCATCAAGCGGTAGAAGGGAATATCATTGGTGTGACAAATAGTTTAGGTGTCGCATTCAATTCCACTTTTATTGCACTTGTTATTAGTATTTTTATTATGTTTTTTACTCATCAATTGCAATTAATGCAAGAAAGATTAGTGCAAAATACTCAAGAGTATTGTGATTCCAAATTATTAAATCATTTAAAAACAGATACTGATGGAGACGACTAATGCCGTTAACCATCATTGAGATTAATGATTATCAATTGACCGTAAGGCAAGAACATTCACATTATAGTGAACTAGGATTTGCGCAAATAACCAAAGATAAAGTTATTTTTGGTGATGATGCTTGGTTACAAGCCCGTGTTTCACCACAATCCAGTTTTTGCCATTATTGGCAACGTTTAGGGTATGAAAAAATACATTGTGATAATAACTATGTAAATAATTTTGCCGATTTAGCCTACATGCAATTGCAAAATATGGTTAGTCAAGTGGATCATTGCTCAGATGTCATATTTGTGGTGCCAACCTCCTATAATCAAGAGCAATTATCACTATTATTAGGTATTGCGAAAAGTTGCCAACTTAATGTCTTAGGTATAGTGAATAAGGCACTAGTTAGATTTGAAAATGTTTATGACGTTGGAAGATATGCGATATTAGATATAAGTTTGCATTATTGTAGTTTAAATGAATTATTAGTTAACCATGACATCTCACTCGGTAGAATTGAACAATTTGCCTATACAGGGTTTCATGACTTATATGAACAACTTGCCCAATGGTTAAATTATCAATTAATTAAAGAACATCGTTTAGATGCATTTTATAGCGCAGTAACCGAGCAGCAGTTATATAATCAATTATCGAAATTAATTAAAAACTCTCAAAGCTACTTCGAGCTTATCATTGATAACAAGAGCATTAATGTTGCTCAAAAAGATATTAATCAGCAAATAGAAATATTTTTTACTGAATTACTCGTAAGCTGTAGCAAGCGAAGTGATAAAAATATTCCGCTATTTATCACTTCACGATTTGCTAACTTATGTCCTAACTTATTTGCTAGCGAAACGGTACATTTACTAAATGATGCTTGTATATACTCCCTTGTGATAGCCAATATGGCTAATTTTTCTAATGAAAATAGCGTGTTTTTAGTTACCCATTTACCTTTAGTTAAAGAAACTAAAACTCAACCTGAAGCCGCTAAACAGTCAAAAAATCATTCGTTAGAAAATAAGCACGATATATCACACATTCTCTTAGACGGTAGAGCTTTCCCCCTTAATGGTCATTCATTGTCTTTGTCATGTTTCCACAAAGGCATAATTGCACAGCGAGTGGATCCGTCTGCATCCATAGTGTTAGAGCCTAAAGCAGCTAAATGGCAATTAAACTTAACCAATGCACACTCAACTAATACGCACTTAACAAGTGAAAAGGTATTTTTAAATGATCAACCGGCAGTTGA
>Ga0209826_1001310_pt1 | contig 17365 bp, 18 predicted proteins | sample GOMGulsemesocosm_5_FD_184637 | JGI IMG/M metagenome (GOLD analysis project Ga0209826, IMG submission 184637) | Methane-oxidizing microbial communities from mesocosms in the Gulf of Mexico - GOM15C Gulf of Mexico (SPAdes) (version 2) | ecosystem: Environmental > Aquatic > Marine > Cold seeps... | reverse complement strand
ACTGCGCCCTGTCGCAATGGCTGCCCATGACTCAATTTCACTCAACTCTCCGATAGCTCAACTACAATTCAAAAGAGCCTTTCGATAACAAGGGCACCTCTGAAAAATGGCGGTAGCGCTCAGCGGGCGCCTCAAACATCCAGATGCAAGGCGCACTTCGCTGCTAATACCCAAAGGGCACAAGTGGCCTTAGTCCTTAGCAAGAGGTGTAACGCAGCAGATGGTTGTTTGAGGACCCGCCCTACGGCGCCTTCAGGCGAACCCGCACTCGTCGTCCCCTAAAGGGGCCTACTTTTGGTGCCGATTATCGACAGGCAACCAGCCTGCCTCAAAACAGCGCCTAGATTGCGAACTCGCCTGAAGGCCTGATCTGCAGCTCCATTAATCAGAGGCGCCCTAGGCCATCGCTGTATTGGTTATTTAAAGCAGATCACTAACAACATTAGGTTATCTATTGTTCATGACTGGCTGGAATTTTAAAATACATACTGTCCGCTGGGTCTTGGCCTCCTTTCTGAGTTTGACGCTAGCCGAATACGCTAAGGCTCAGACAGAGATTCGCATTGGTGTGCCCACGGCCAACCCCCCTTGGCTCTACAGGGACGAGCGGTCAGGTGAATTAAAAGGGAAAGAGTTTAAGATACAAGAAAACCTGACCACAGCGCTGGGGTTAACACCATTGATCATCCCCTATGAAAATATCACTCGCTTAGGGGCAGAAATAGTCAACGGCCACATTGATGCCGGGCCGGTGTTTTATATCGACAGAAGACGAAGCTTATATTCAGACGAAATATCTTGTACAAAAACACCCTATAACGCCAGTGATGCTTACTTATACGCTCTGGAAAATAGTGCCATCAAAGCCACAGACGACATTCGTACGCTGACTCACCTGAAGCTCGCGACCACGCTCATTATTAACACCCATCGATACCTCTCTCACTTTCCCAAAGAACAAATCACCATGCACAAGGCCCCGGAGAATGTGCTTAAAATGATCATCAGTGGACGAGCCGATCTCTGCCTGGCACAACCCTCAACTATTGAATTTTTGAAAAAAGAGAAGAACATCACACTCAAACCCGTGTACAAAGCCTTTAGTGTTGGGGTGCACATGTGTTTTTCCAACGCAAGCCTTGGAAAAGAGAAGGCGCTTCACTATGCCCGGCAATATGACAAGGCCATCGCCGACGCTAAGGCCATGGCAGCGCCGTTAAGCAACTAGCAAGAAACGAAGGCTAATGCCCATACCCCACGCTTGTCAGTGAGTCACCGGTGCCAGATAATCCTTCATCCAGTCATAGAGTATTTGTGCACTCAACGCCTCAAACGCCAGCAGGTTAAACTCATCACCAGGGTCTTGATCGCGCAATGAGAACTGGTAGCGAATAATGCCGGCCTGCTCATCATGCAGAATAATGATAATACGCCTCCCACTTTTTAGGCAGTCGATGGTCATGGCGTCGGCGGGTATGCCGACATCACGCATCTTACGACTCACCCCGACGACCGGATCTAATTGAGAAAAATCCTGTTGAATACGCGTGTGCGCCTCGGTTACAAACTCAGAAATAATGGCTAGGGGGCTGGTCGACACAATACATCTCACTTCTTAAATTATTTGTCCGCTCATATCGGTAAACGTAACCTAATGTAGCAGCAATGTTCGATTCAATAAATGCATGCACTAAACGCTCAAAGCGATCCTTACACTCAATCATGGCCCAGTGACCACAGTTGGGGAATATATGCAGTTCACAATTGGGGATCAAGTGCAGCGGCGTCAAACTGATAGCCATCGGGCTGACACGGTCATCACAGCCCCAGATGATCAGCGTCGGTTCCTGCATCGATGACAGGTGCGCAATGGTTTGTGTGGCATTATTGCCGCTTCGAAATTCGGTAATCCAGCAATGGCTCCACGGGAATGGGGAGCCTGAGAGGTCGGTTCGCTTGTCAAGGTAAAACACGCCTCGGACAGCTCCAGGGTGATCGGGGGTTTGGCGGACAACACCAAGTACAGCCAAACCTCTACACGCTCTCGGCTTGGCTCTTCTAAAAGTCGGTTAACAGGTTTATTCCCTCACCGGGAAGTCGCTGAAGACGTTCAAATCGATACCGCCACTGGCGGTATAACTCGCCATCAGATCATGGGTTTGCACGGCAATAAGCGAACCCACAATACCGCCGAGAGAGTTAGCCACTATGTGCGTCTAGTCCAAACCCAGTTTTCCGCTCATTCACCCAGTGCCTCATCCGCTCGCAGGCTCAGACTTCAACACCACGGCAATCACGGGGCGATACCCCCTTAACTTTCTTGAAGGCTCGGGTGAAATAGGAGGGATCTTTAAAACCAACCTGATAGGCTACATCGGCCACCATAACATTGGGATTAACCAACAGTTTTGTCGCTTTCTCCATGCGCGTATTGATCAAGTATTCCTGAAAAGTAATACCATAACAGCTCTTAAAATAACGACTGAATTTGAACGGTGTCATATTACACATTGCAGCCACATCACTTTCTTTGACCTTTTCATGTAGGTGTTCGTGCACATAGTGGAGCGCCGGCATGAGGATTGATTTCTGTGAATTATTGTTTCTGTAGCGACAGTCTACCGGCATGGAGCAGTCACTTCGGTCGGAATAGTGTGGCAACTCCCCCGGGCAATGGGTATTGCCTTGGGTCAGCGAAGCGATAACAGATTCTATCTCTCCGGTCTTTACCGGCGCCACCAGATATTCCCAAACTCGCAGCCTGAGAGCCCAGACAGCCAAGGCCTCGGAGTGCACCGAACTGATCATAAGCACTGGAGTATTCGGCCATTCAAGGCTGGTTTTTTTCAAAAATGACAAACTGTCGAGATCTGGAAAATCGAATTCAAAACAGATTAAATCAAATATTTTTTTACGGGAAGTTTTCGCAAGCGGGTTATTAAAACTTTCTACACTTGCCCGCTGCCCAAAGGCGGAGGACAGCCCCGATGGCTCAACGGAACTAACAAGGTCAACCCACAAGATTGAAACCGCCACAGAAACACCTCACAGCTTGCTCATCCTTAAGCCATAACAGAGTCATTAAAATTTTGATACGGAACCATATTGGCACAGATGGCGCGTAACACATTATATTTACGAGCGATATAAAAATATGCACTTATAAAAACAAACCAATTAATAGAGGAGCCAACAAAAAAAGAATAATCAGGCACTTATAAATACAAATAACGACTAGCATATAATCAAAGACAACAACCAAATCAACCAATATAGACATACACAATAAAAAACAATCCCACAAAGGATAATAAAACAAAAAACCATTAGACCAATAACTCACTAAAAACATAAAAAAAAATCAAATAATGATAAAGACAAAAAAATAATAAAACTTATTAAACTGCAAAATAATCCTAACCGCTATCGTATTTTCAATCCTAGAGTTCAAGCAGTGTGTGATCAGCAACGCACTTGAAATCCCTAAACGCGTTTAAACAGAAACTACGGAGACGTCATCGTGAAACCACTAAAACAAGCGATTATTAACTTCTTACTTGAGGAAGACGGCTTGGAAACCGTCGAATACGCGGTGGCCGGCAGCCTGATAGTTGCGGGCAGTGTGCTGGCATTTTCTAATCTCGGCACGGCGGTATCTACGGAAATAGGATGCCTAGTCCAATTCATCGGTGGCGCAACCACATGTACCTAGTGGCCGGCCAGAAAAAGTAATACAGCCTTACTGCCACCGTTAGCCGAGCGCCGACGGTGGCAGACAAAAAATCAAACATCGAGACAAATAAATGCCGCTGGAATTTTTTAACGATACCGCCGTATACCTGTTGATCCTCGGCCTCTGCCTGGCCAGTGTGGTCGACCTGCTGAGTCGGCGGATTCCCAACCTGCTGGTGCTGTCGCTGCTGCTGCTGGGTTTGGGCAGCCAAGTCTGGGCCGGTGGCTGGGCCGGCGGGTTCGCCGCCCTGTCTGGCGCGACCGTCGGCCTGCTTTTACTGCTGCCTCTTTACGGTCTGGGTGGAATGGGCGCCGGCGATGTAAAGTTAATGGCCGCCGCCGGCTCTTATATGAACGCCAGCACGGCGGCTATCGCCGTGATCCTCAGCATCGGCACCGCCACCCTGATCGGCCTGGGTATTTTACTGATCAAGGGCGGACTGTTCGCCTATCTACAACGCTACCTGTCAATGGCCAAAACCTCGCTGACTACGGGTCAGTTCATATATCTGCCACCGGCAGCAGGTGAGGCGGCTGGGTTAAAGTTTCCCTGTGCTATTGCCATTGGTATTGGCTGTATCGGCGCACTGTATTTTTCACCGCTCCTCAAGTGGATACAAACACTGTGAACCTACAACCGACTGGCAACCTCAATGCAGCGCCTACGCCTCCTCCAACTCCTAATTCTGGCGGGCCGACAGCTCCATTCGACGGCGCCGCGCAAAATTATACTGAAGCTGAGGCGCTGGCAGAGACAGACATCAGCATCAATACAAAAAACAGAACAGCTGCAATAAAATGCCCGACCAGCGTCGTGCAAACTGGGCTCAGCGAGCGATTTCTTGCCGATCTGCTGAGCAAGCACCTGTACACAGCCGGCGTCATAAACGCCCGTGAAATTGGCCAACGGATGGCACTCGGCGGGCCAATTATTGAACAGCTGTTGCACCACCTGCGGCGCGAAGCGCGCATTGAGGTGCGCGCCAACCACAGTATGAATGCGCCACTGTGTTATGGCCTCACCGAGCGCGGCCGCACCTGTGCCAGCGACGCTTTCGCCAAGAGCGGTTATCTCGGCCCCTGCCCCGTGCCACTCGAGCAGTACTGCGCGGTGAGCCAGAGCCAATCCATCCATCTATTTACGGTGACCCAAAGCCAGGTTAAACAGGTCTTCGGTAACTTTGTGCTCTGCGAGCGCATAAAAGATCAGCTGGGCATGGCGGTAAACTCCAGCCGAGCAATTTTTATCTATGGCCCTGCTGGCTCAGGAAAAACCTACACCATTTCCCAGCTGCCAAAAATCTTTGGGGACGGCTGCCTCATTCCCTACGCCGTCGCCATTGATGACACCGTTATAGAGCTATTTGATCCGCTGATACACATCAGTATTGAGACACACCAGCAGCCAGCCGACACGGTCGCCAGCAGCGATTCAGGTTTACTTTTGGAGCAACAACAAGACAGCCGCTGGCTCGCCTGTCAGAGGCCCGTTGTCATCTGCGGTGGCGAGCTGACAATGGACATGCTCAACATTAACTACAACCCCAGCACGCGGCAATATCAAGCGCCACTGCAGATGAAAGCCAATGGCGGAATTTTAATTATCGACGACATGGGTCGGCAAAAACCCTCCCCCGCGGAGATTTTTAATCGCTGGATTGTGCCCATGGAAGAGCACCGTGACTTTTTGTCGCTGGGCTCTGGCCGGCACTTTGAAGTGCCCTTCGATCAAATACTTATCTTCTCCTCCAACCTTAACCCGCTGGAACTGGCGGATGCCGCCTTCCTGCGCCGCATTGGTTACAAGATTCGCTTTGAGCACATCGACACCAGCCAATATCAAGCCATCTGGCTCGAACTCTGCGAGAAGCACGCCATTAAGTTTAATCTTGATGCCTTTAATTACCTGGTGACGCAGCTGCACCAGTCGCAACGTGTCCCCATGCTGCCCTGCCATCCTCGCGATCTGCTGGGTATTGCTATGGATCACGCCCGCTACCACGCCAGCGAGGAGGTCATGACCCGGGCCAGAATAGATTGGGCCTGGCAGACCTATTTTGTTGACACCCATGTAAGCACCACCGATCACTTAAACAAAGCGCCATCCATCGCAGGTGAACACAATGATTAAACCAAGAACTACCATGCTATTGGGTCTATCCGTCGTACTGTCAATCGGCGCAGCTTGGCTCGCCAATGGCTGGGCGCAAGCGCGCAGCCTCGATCATCCGGAGGATGAACAGATACAGATTATGGTCGCCGCCACCGACATTCCCTATGGCCACAAGCTGGAGAAGATCAACGTCAAGAGCATCCTCATCGCCAAGGATCTGGCCCCCGCAGACATAGTCTCCGATGTAGCGAATATTGAGGGCAAGGTTGCCCGTGAAAAAATACTCGAGGGCGATATATTACGTCTGCAGAGATTCTCCGACCACATAGATGGCTCGACCTTGGCGGCGGTCATTGACCCCAAAATGCGCGCCATCACCGTACGAGTCAATGATGTGATCGGCGTCGCGGGATTCCTGCTACCCGGCAATCAGGTTGACATACTGGCCTCGAAGAAGGTCAACAAGAAGGTGGTAACCGACACCATCCTCAAAAAAATAAAAGTCCTCGCCGTCGATCAGACCAAGAGCACCAATGAAAATGACCCGGTCATCGTCCGCGCCGTTACTCTGGAAACCACCCCGGCGCAGGCAGAGACGATTGTTCGAGCGAGAGAGGAGGGGTCACTGCAACTGACGCTGAGAAACCCACTGGAAAAGGAAAATCCGCCAGCACCGCCCAAGAAAGTAAAGAAGACCGCTTATTACCCTTATCACACTGGTTACGTCACGGTTATCAAGGGCACCAGTGCCGAGGTCAAGAAGGTCACCTTCAAGAAATAATTTATCTCATCGGCCTGATGTGTTTATTTTTTGGCCGCCACTTAAGTCAATTTTTTGCCCGTAAACAGAGGCAGTGATATGAAATACAGCGACATGACGATGATCAACAATAAACCCCATCATGTTTGCAGTCTATTCATGACTCAGGGGCGGTTCATGCTGTGGTTGGCATGCATCCTGGCAACGACCATCGCCAGCCACGGTCAGGCCGCCATTACCGACCTTAATCCCGACAGTGAATACCATGAAAGCCTCAAGGTACCCCTCTATAAATCCAAGGTTATTGACATCAAGGTTCCCATTAAAAAAGTCTCCTTGGGCAATCCGGATATTGCTGACATATTAATCCTGCGCTATGGCCAAATTTATATACTTGGAAAGCAGCTGGGTACAACCAACGTCATGTTGTGGGACAACAAGAGTCAATTAATAAAAGCCATAGACATCGAAATAACCCACGACCTCAACACCCTGAAAGCCAAACTGCATCGGGTTCTGCCGCTGGAGAAAATTGAAGTTTACAGCTCGCAAAGCTCGCTGATACTGGCAGGCCAGGTGTCGTCCACGGCAAAAATGGACACAGCACTGAAAATTGCCAAGAGCTATGCCGATGCGGCACTGGCCGCCAGCGACAGTAAAAACGATAAAGACAAAGACGACGACGAAAGTAAAGTGGTTAATCTTATGAGTGTCGGCGGCTCACAACAGGTCATGCTCAAGGTGACCGTCGCGGAGATAAATCGCACCACCATGAAGAAGATCGGCATTAAATTCAGCGCGCTGGGCATAGGCGACAACAACTGGAACCTGGGTGGGGTCAGTGGTGGCGCCAGCTTCCCCGACGCCCTGTTTTCACCGGATTATGACAAGATCCCGCTATTTGGCACCCCCGTCACCAACCCGATAAACTCCGCCATCGTTGGCCCAGCCATCAACGACTTCCTGCCCAATGACCTATCCATCGCCGACAAGGGCCTGTTTGCCAGCTTCCTCAGCAATGACTTTGTTTTCAATATGTCACTGGAGGCGGCCAAAGAAAATGGCAGCGCCAAGATTCTGGCCGAACCCACCTTGACGACACTATCCGGGCAGGAGGCCAAGTTTATCTCCGGCGGCGAAGTCCCCATCCCTATCCCCCGGGGGGATAATGGCACCACCATAGAGTTCAAGGAATTCGGCGTGGGCATCAAGTTTGTTCCAGTGGTGCTCGACTCCGGCCGTATCAATCTGACGCTGAATATCTCTGTCACCGAACTGGCCAGTTCAAGCTCAGTGCTGATCCAGTCATCTGGCTCCTCCAGCACGTTTGTTGTGCCCAGTTTTACCAAGCGCGCGGCACAATCGACAGTAGAACTTGGCGACGGAGAAACCATCGGCATCGCCGGCCTGATCAGTGAAAACATGCGTGAAATCATCAACAAGTTTCCTGGACTAGGGGACATTCCGGTACTGGGTCATTTATTTCGAAGTCAGGAGTTTGAATCCGGCGAGACGGAATTGGTCATCATGGTGACCCCAGTGCTGGCGCAGCCGCTAAGCCAAATGCCCAACCTGCCAACCGACCATTTTGTCGCGCCATCGGACCTTGATTTTTACCTGCTTGGAAAAAACTACGGCGCCACCACGGGCACCTCTGCCACAGCAGAAAACACACCACCGCTCATTCAAGGAACCGCCACTCTCCCCAACAGCAAGGGCGGTACGGCAGAAAGCTTTGGCCACACGATTAAATAATTCACCACAAAACAAGCAAGGAGAAAACCATGAGCAGCGCTCACTTCTTAATCGCCTTGAGCTGTAGCTTAAGCCTGACAGCCTGCAGCAACTACAGAGATTTCTCTATGGGCAACAGCGTTGAGCAGATGACGGCCGCGCAAACCGCCAACCCAGATGGCCATCAGGGCGATAAAGAAGGCTTTGATGCCAACAAAGCCGAGATAGCCCTGAAGGTGTATCGACTCGACGTAAGTAAACCGGCCGAAGTTAAAAAATCACTGGGCGTGAAAAATTAACCGGACACACACCGTCTGAGCGGGGAACCCTATGCAGCAACCTGAACACAGAACCTCGGATCATAAACCTCTAAGCCGGGCCCAACCGCCAAGACGGCAGCGGGGGATTATTGTGGTCGCGACCACCGTCGCCATGTTTGCCCTGCTGATGGTGGCCGGCTATTCCATCAATAGCGGTCATATATTGTTAAACAAAACCCGCCTGCAAAATATTGTCGACACGGCCGCCTTGACCGCGGCAAAAGTTCTCGATCAGTCCAAGGATACCCTGCAGGCGGAGCAGGCTGGCTTTCAATCCTTGCTCACCAATCTCGCCGCCTCTGGCTATGAAGAACTGGCCGCGAGCATAAACAACAGCGGCATCGCCTTTATTGCGGAGTTTTCCAACACCCTGGTACCGTTTGACCCTATCAGTGCCGCCCCCCGCTTTGTGCGTATCAGCTTGTCGGCAAATGTTCCGCTCAGTGATTTTTTGCTGGTCACCAATAAGGCGGTTAACGCCACCGCCGTGTCCGGCCCCAGCCCCATACTGGCTGGCAGTGCCTGCGACATAGTGCCGCTGATGGCCTGTGGTGAAAATGAACTGGTATGTGATGATGATGGCGTTTGCAGTAATTATTACGGCTACAGCCCGAATGATATTATCGTCATGAAAATGGCCGCCGGTGACGAGTCGGAGGTGGGCGCGGGGAACTTTCAACTCATACGCCTGCCCGATGGCCAGGGCGGCGCGGCAGTCCGAGAAAATTTGGCCGGCGGCTACAGCGAATGTATCACCACCAGCGAGCCGTTGGAAACCGAGCCGGGCAATTCGGTGGGACCCGTGGTACAGGGCATCAATATGCGCTTTGGCTCGGCCGGCGGGCCTCTGGATGCCGACACCTATCAAGCTGACCATGTCACAGACATAGGTGACACCATCAGTCTCAACGACGACGGTAGCCTGAATATCCCCGATGATATCTTTGATTACTATGACTATGACAATAAATATCAGACCTACCCGGTGGGACAAACCTATGCCAGCAGCTGTCCAGGCAGCGGCCAATGTTATAGACGCAAGCTGACCATCGCCATAGGCCAGTGTGACGGCACCACCAATGGCCAAGGCACCATTGATCCGGTGTATGGCTTTGGCTGCTTTTTTCTACTGCAGCCGGTCCAACAAAAAGGGACTGAAGCCCAGATCTTCGGCCAATTTGTTCAGGGTTGTACCAACTACGGCAGCTTTACTCAGACCCCCGGCGTCGGCCCAGCGCCGACGCGTATAATCCTCTATAAAAATCCTGACAGTGTGGACGCCTGATGATCAACAAAGGCAACAAGCAGCTCGGTGCCGCCATTGTCGAGATAACGATTGTGCTGCCTTTATTGTTGCTGTTGCTGCTTGCCATCAGTGAAGTGGGGCGCCTGTTTTATACCTACAACACACTCAACAAGACCTTACAGACCGGTGCTCGCCACCTTTCGTCGACTTCCATAGGCGGGCTCGGCAGTGTTGAACTCAACACCAGCGGCCCAGACGGCAATGCCTATCAGGCCATCAATCTGATTATTTACGGCGCTGTAACAGCGGGCCCCCAGGCGCAACTGCCAGGGTTGACGGCCAGTGACATTAGCATTACTTCATTGGCCACCGGCATGATCAAGGTCGACATCAATTATCAATATATTCCGATGATCGGTTCGCAGCTGACCCCCTTTGGCTTCGGCGACCCTATCGACATGAGTTTTATACTTAATTCCAACGTTACGGTGCGGGCGCTATAGCCGGACCAAAAATAAGGTGAATTGCCATGGGCAGGCACTGCGCTAAAGGCGGCACGCTGGTTGAGTTCACCGTTGTCGCCGGCGTTTTCTATTTGACGCTGTTTTCGATCATAGAGTTTGGCCGCGTCTTATATACCTGGAATGTGCTGGACGAGATTACTCGCCGCGGCGCGAGATTGGCCGCCGTCTGCCCCATCGCCAGCAGCGCCGGCATTATCTCTAGATCCACATTCAATGGTGGCATTATTCACGACCTGGCGGCAGACAACCTTAAAATTGAATACCTGGATGGAGACGCCGTCCCCATTAACGACACCAACGTAAATTTTGTTGATATTCGATTCGTCCGGGCCAGCATTGAAGGCTATCAATTCCAGGCTTTTATTCCCTTTATCAGCCTGCTGCTGCCGGCACCATCATTCGCAACCGTATTGCCGAGTGAAAGTCTCGGCATAAGCCCGCCTGGGGCGGTCGTCGGCGGCGGTAATATTAATTGTTAGGAGAGGAGAACATAACATGCAGTACAACAGTGTTCTGGACGCCGAAACATTCAGCTATCCATTTGACTCGACAGAAACCCAGGTAATCCAAATACTTGTGGCCAGCCGCGACAAGCGATTTCTGGATGAAACCATCCCACAGCTACAGGGCATTCCAGACTGTAACGTCAGCAGTAACCTGATCCTCAACGGCAACATCAATCCGCTACTGGGCAGTGCGGATATTCCTGACATATTAATTTTCAAGGTGGGAAAGCTATGGCGCTCGGAGCTGGCTGAGCTACCTCATTATCTAAGCGGATTAAGAGCAGAAAAGATCATTGTCAGCGACAATAATGATCAGGAGTGTATGCGCATGGCTATCCAAGCGGGCGCCAAAGACTTTATTAGCCCCCCCCTAAGCAGCAACGAGCTGATTGAGTCGATCCAGCGCCTGCGCGCCGAGATGGGCGTGTTCAAAAAGAAGGGCCAATTAATCGCGCTGATTAATGCCAAGGGCGGTAGCGGCTCGTCCTTTATTGCCAGCAACCTCGCCCACATAATGACATCTATCAGAAAACACAGTGTCGTGTTGATGGATCTTGATGTTCAATTTGGCGCCCTCTGCCACTATCTAAATATGGAGCCGCAGCGCGGCCTTATAGAGGCCATAGAACATATTGACGACATGGATGAGGTGGCCCTGAACGCCTACCTTATCAAACATAAAAGTGGCTTAAAAATACTCGAGACAAACCCGCAAAGCATTACCCTCGCGGAAGACATTCAATATAAAAATCTAGGACAATTGATCGACCTGATACTAACCTGCAATGACCAGTTGGTGGTAGACCTGCCTCGGCAGATTGATCTGATCACCAGCACCGTACTTGAGCGAGCGGACAAGATTATTCTCATCGTCCAACAAGACATAGCCACGGTCAGAGACGCCACGCGACTAGTCTCTATCCTACGCAAGGATCTCGGCCTGCACAGTGACAAATTTCAGGTGGTGGTTAACCGCCATGACAAACACGCCAGTATTTCCGTCGCCGATATAGACAAACTTCTACAGACCACGAACACCCATATCATTCCCAATGATTTCGACAATGTACACACGTGCATTGAGAGCGGTAGCCCCCTGTATGAATACAATAAAAATGCAAAATCAACAAAGGCCATCATAACGCTGGAAGAAACCCTGATAGGCAACCCCACTCCGCCAGCCGGTGGGCTGCTCAACCGCTTCAGCTCATACTTCAATAGGTTGTAAACTATGCCCAGCCACGCGAATCGAAATCCCAACCCACTGACCTCTACAGACTCTGCCGACACCCGTTCTGTGCCGCGCGATCAGCCGAACAGCAAAAGCCGGACTCTGACGCAGGAAGAGCGCAGCAGTAAACACAAGATACATCAGCGCCTGCTTAAGGTCGTCGACCTCACCGTACTCGACACACTGTCTGAAACAGACGCCCGGCAGCAGCTTCAGGAAATATGCCGTAACCTTATGCTCGAGGAAGAAATCCCCATACCGCTTAGCGGACGCCAGCTGATCATCAAGGAAATAGAAGATGAGGTCATGGGTCTGGGTCCACTCGAACCCCTGCTAGCCGACTCGACCATCTCTGACATTCTTATCAACGGTGCCGACTCAATCTATATCGAACGCCACGGCAGGCTCGAGGCCACTGGCATTCACTTTAATGATGACCAACACCTGCTGAATATAATTGACCGGATAGTCTCCAGCGTAGGACGGCGTATCGATGAATCCTCACCCATGGTCGATGCCAGACTAAAAGATGGCTCCAGAGTTAACGTCATAATCCCACCGCTGGCACTCGACGGTCCCTGTATGTCGATTCGACGCTTCAGTGTAGAAATGCTGTCAATGAAGCATCTGATCGACATTGGCTCAGTCCCCGAAACCATCGCTCCGGTTTTGGAGGCCATCGTAAAATCTCGGTTGAATGTGCTTATTTCAGGGGGCACTGGCTCGGGCAAGACCACCCTACTCAATATACTCTCGGGGTTTATACCCACCCACGAACGGGTCATCACCATTGAAGATTCCGCCGAGCTGCAACTGCAGCAACCCCATGTCGTCAGGCTCGAAACACGCCCCGCCAATGTGGAAAACAAAGGCGCTATTACCCAGCGTGATCTGGTACGCAATAGCCTGCGCATGCGCCCCGAACGCATCGTCATAGGCGAAGTCAGGGGCGAGGAAGCGGTGGACATGCTGCAGGCCATGAATACGGGCCACGATGGTTCACTAACCACCATTCACGCCAATTCGGCCAGAGATGCGCTAGCGCGTATCGAGAACATGGTTTACCTATCTGGCGTGGCGGTGCAGGAAAAATCCATACGCACCCAAATCGCCTCGGCCATTGATGTCGTTTTGCAAATTGAACGGTTGGAAGATGGCCGTCGCTGCCTGATGAGCGTCAACGAAATCAACGGCATGGAAGGCAATATCATCACCACCTCCGAGCTCTTTCGCTTTGAGCGCCGGGGCCTTGATGAAGAGGGCCGCGTGCTGGGCCAATTTCATGCGACGGGCATAGTGCCGTCTTTTTATGAGCGCCTGATAAAGCGTGGCATCAACATACCCATCAGCCTGTTTTCACCTCAATGAGTGATGAATTATGCTACAGAATCCCGTATTTTTTATTTTACTGGTCGCCGGTGCTGTTTTTGTATTGAGTATCGCCCTGAGCACACCGGTATTCGGAGAATCCAAGAAAAATCGCGCAGGCTTAAGAAAACGTCTGCGAGAGATCCGCGCCGAATCACCGGACGGTGGCGGCACACAACTGCTGCGTGACAATTATTTCAATAAGCTTTCACCTTGGGAGCGCAAACTAGAATCCGCCCCCGTACTGGTAAATCTAATTTCGCTCATTCAGCAGGCGGGTTATAGCATACCCGCCTATCGCGTGGTCATACTGGCTAGCCTGCTGGCCATCACATCTTGTATTGGCATTTATATTTTTACGAATTTATGGTGGGCTGCCGCTTTCGCCGCACCAGTAGGGTTTAGTTTACCGTTCTTCAAGCTGTCCACCGCCAGAAACAAACGCATGGAAAAGTTTGAAGAGTCACTGCCCGATGCACTGGAAATAATGAAGCGGGCGCTGCAGGCCGGCCACCCCCTGAGCGAGACATTGCAACTGGTCTCCAAAGAAATGGAAGGGCCCGTTGCCACAGAGTTCGGCACCACATTCGTCGATTTAAACTACGGCAACAATCTTCGCAACGCTCTTTTGCGACTACTTGAGCGCATGCCCAGCGTCACGGTTATGGCACTGATCACCTCGATCATCGTGCAAAAAGAAACCGGCGGTAATATGGCTGAAATCTTTTCAAAGCTGTCAAAGCTTATCCGTGGCCGCTATAAATTCCAGCGCACGATACGAACCCTCTCATCGGAGGGTCGCATATCCGCCTGGGTTCTGTGCATGGTGCCCTTTGTACTTTTTATTATTATTTCCATCACCACACCCAGTTACATCCCCATTCTGCTGAACGACCCACTGGGGCAAAAGTTACTGATCGGCTCTGGTATTGCCATGCTTTGCGGCATCATGGTCATCAGAAAAATAATCCGGATTGAGGTATAAGCCATGCAATACATCCTCGGGCTCATCAACTCATTCACTGAGAACAGTCAATTATCCCACACGCTGTTTATCAGTATTACCGCGGCCGCCACCTTCGCCTTTGTTCTGAGTATCGGTTACATCACCAGCGCTTACACAGACCCGGTAAAAAGGCGACTCACCAGCATTCTTGAAGACCACCATGTTATTGACAAACATCAGGAATCCAGAGATGACTTTGTCAGAAAAATCATGGGCTCAGCGGCTAGCGCGCTCTTCCCTTCCAGCGCGACAGAAACAGGAAAAATAAACTCAAGGCTTATTATCGCAGGGTTCAGAAGCACCAATGCAATGACCAATTTTTATGCCTCAAAAGCTATCTTGTCAGTGGCGCTGCCCGCTCTTGTACTACTGGCGACTCAACTGTCTGCCAACATTGAATCATCCACGATAATATTTTTGTGCATGGTGGCTCTTTCACTGGGGCTCATAGGCCCTAACTTTGTGTTAACAAAGTTAGTTAATAGACGGCAGAAAAAGCTCCGAGCAGCCTTTCCTGATGCCTTAGATCTGCTGGTCATCTGCGTCGAAGCCGGTCTTGGGTTAACCAATGCCATCGCCAGAGTAGCCCGGGAGCTGGACATCACCCACCCTGAGCTATCCGCTGACCTGGCACTCATTAACAAAGAGATTATGGTGGGTGTGCCTAGGGACGAAGCCCTGAGAAACCTAGCGAGTAGAACCGGGCTAGACGAAATAAAGGGACTATCGGTACTGCTCGACCAGAGCATACGTTTTGGCACCAGCATTGCCGAAGCCCTCAGAATCTATGCTGAGGAGTTCCGTAGCAAGCGCATGCAACTGGCCGAGGAGAAGGCCGCCAAGATAAGCACCAAACTTATATTCCCCCTTACTTTCTTTATGTGGCCGGCATTTTTTGTCGTCGCCATAGGTCCAGCGGCGTTAAAACTAATGGAAGCCATGAGCGGGCAAAGCTGACGACACGCGTAGCACAACAATCATTTTCTACAGTCATTAATCTCGTACATCTCAGGAGTCAGCAATGCCCAGCAAAAAAAACACCTCAATATTAAGAATTGATTTAGGCAGTCGCAGCTCCTGCATCAACGCGATACTGATCAGCCTATTATTGTCCCTCGGCGGTTGCGCATCCACGCAAACACAAGCGCCACAGGGTGCTGACAATCAGGATCTATATCAGGGTGAATCATCACTGCTATATCAATCGAAGATAAAAGACTTATCCACAGAGCAATTAAATAAACAGGCCGACCAGGCCCTGCACTCTGGAAATACCGACAAAGCCGTTTATTTCTATGTACATTCACTGTCCATTGATGGCGAGCAACATAAAATTTACACCCGCATCGGCAACATTCACTACCACAGAGGCAACTACAGTCTGGCAACCATGGCCTTTGAACGAGCGCTGGCCCTGTCGCCGGAACACCTGCCATCGCTGATGGGGTTGGGACGCACTCATCTGTCACAAAAAAACCGTCAAGCCGCAAAAACACTGCTTGTTAAAGCTGCAAAAATAGATCAGGTACGCTTTCAGATACAAACAATATCCAACGAAAAATCCAGCGTAAATGCAGGGCCTAGTGCAGAAACAAAAGCAGGGCCTACTACAGAGAGCAACACAGCGCTAGCGAGCATCAGCTTAGCCAGCGAGAAACCATCATCGACTATAGATTCTGCCGAGCAAGCAGAAAAAACAATCCCATCGCAACAATCACTGCTCACCGAAACGGAAGGTACCCTAGAGGTTAAACCAGAAGATTCAACTTGGCAGGTTGATGCCAACTCACCATTTCCCGTCTATAACAGCCTTGGTGTCATTGCCGATCTGGACAAAGAGTTTTCCCTGGCGCAAAACTACTATCAGCTCGCCATAAGAATACAACCCAACAACCCATCACCCTATAACAACCTAGCGTATTCTTACTATCTTGATCAAGACTGGAGAAACGCGGAATCCGCCTTTCTAAAGACGCTGAACATAGATAACTCATTCACCCAGGCTTGGCGCAACCTGGGGTTACTCTACACGCGCGAAGGAAAATACTACCAGGCACTGAACACCTTCTCCAAACTGATGACGGAAGCCGAGGCCTACAACACCGTCGGCTACCTATGCATGCAGGAAAAAGCATACTCAAAGGCCGAAGGATTCTTTAAAAAAGCCATTGACCTGTCACCTGCCTATTATCTTATGGCCAGAGAGAACTTAAAACAAAACCGGCAATTACTAGAACAAGAAACAATGACTAAACCGTGAAAAAAAACTATGTCAGCTCACCTTCACACTTTTAATGCTGCATCATGAAAGCGGCTTTAAACATAGAACCCGAACAGAATAAGACCGAGAGACGACTGATCCTTACTTTTGTCCTGCTCGGCACTGCGGGTTACGGCTGGATGTTGACATCCTACCTAGAGGGCATTGGTAGAGCGGAGAATTTGGCACTTCCAGCCTGTGTCATTTATGGCTTTATTTTTTTGTGGAAAGTTAAAAAAACAACCACGCGGCCAGCCATAGTTACATTAACTGGCTTACTTACTTTAAATATTGTCGCCCTATTTAACGCCGGCATACTGTCAAACTTCTACCTGCCTTTAATCGAAAAATCCACACCAGATTCAGATTTAAACCTGTCACTATTTTATCTAATCTTTTACAGTTTTGGCCTGCAGCTGGCAAAGCTTGAACGCTGGGCCGCTATCAAGGCACTGGAGCGGTTGCCATGGAAAATACGAAAACATTATTTTTTATTACTGGATCCTCATAGAGTTCACCATGTAGCCATACACGAAGCTGGCCACTACCTCTACGCACTAAAAAT
>Ga0209826_1001309_pt1 | contig 17370 bp, 19 predicted proteins | sample GOMGulsemesocosm_5_FD_184637 | JGI IMG/M metagenome (GOLD analysis project Ga0209826, IMG submission 184637) | Methane-oxidizing microbial communities from mesocosms in the Gulf of Mexico - GOM15C Gulf of Mexico (SPAdes) (version 2) | ecosystem: Environmental > Aquatic > Marine > Cold seeps... | reverse complement strand
CACCTGTTTTATGGATTTTGCCGGTTAATTTTAAGATACGTTCGGTTGTTGTGGTTTTACCAGCATCCACGTGGGCGAAAATACCAATGTTTCTGTATTTGGTTAAGTCAGTCATAAGTCTGCATTTGTTTAAGTTAATTGAAATTATGGGTAAAACATTATCACTGCTGTTTTACATAACTCGTAATTATAACACTGATATATAGTTTAATGAATAGAGTGAGGAAAGGTTATTAAGTTTAGCAACTTGAATTCCCCTTGATTAGTATAAAAGCGCCCCGGAAAGCCGAGGCGCTTTACTCATGTTAACCTTTAGAGGTTGTATCCTGTTTCTTCATGAGAGGCGACATCTAGCCCCATCACTTCGTCTTCTTCATCAACACGTAAGCCACCTGTTATTAGACTGACTAATTTTAAAATGACATAAGTTGAAACGGCGGTAAAGGCAATGGTTGTAGCAACGCCAATTGCTTGAGTTGAAAGCTGGCCACTTATAGAGGTTATGCCTTCAGCAAAACCATAACCACTGAACACACCTAGTTGAGTAGAGGCGAAAATAGCAACCGCTAACGAGCCTAAAATGCCGCCGACACCATGCACAGGGAAAACATCTAAGGAGTCATCAATCTTTAATACACGTTTAATGAATTGAGTTGCATAGAAGCAAACAAAACCAGCCAAAAGGCCAATGATTAATGCGCCGCCAGGCCCAACAAAACCAGATGCCGGGGTGATTGTACCAAGGCCGGCAACCATACCTGTGACTGCACCCAGAGCACTCGGCTTGCCAAATTTTTTCCACTCGATAAACATCCACGTGAGTGCGCCCATTGAGGCGGATAGATGGGTGGCTAAAATTGCCATTGCCGCATCACCGTTGGCTGCTAATGCACTACCGCCATTAAAGCCAAACCAGCCAACCCATAACATACCTGCACCGGCAATCGTCATAGTAAGGTTATGTGGTGGCATCGCGGTATTTGGGAAGCCCTTTCTTGGCCCGAGTACTAAGGCGGCAACAAGGGCAGCAACACCAGCGGTAATGTGAACAACAATGCCACCTGCAAAATCATAAATGCCTAGAGAAGCTAACCAGCCGCCACCCCAAACCCAATGAGTAACAGGAACATAGACGGCTAATAGCCAGATAGCGCTGAATAATAACATCGCAGAAAATTTCATCCGCTCTGCAAATGCACCAACGATTAAAGCAGGCGTAATAATAGCAAAAGTCATTTGGAACATAGCAAACAGAGACTCTGGAATGTCACCAGCTAAAGTGCTTCGGTCAATACCCGAAAACATCAGTCTTGAGAAGTCGCCAATCCAAGCATTGCCTTCGCCAAAGGCCAAACTATAACCGACTACAAACCATAAAACGGATGCGACACCAGTGATAGCAAAGCATTGCATAAACACAGACAGCACGTTTTTGCTGCGTACTAGGCCGGCATAAAACATCGACAGGCCGGGGATGGTCATAAACAGCACTAAGGCTGTTGAGCTAAGAATCCATGCCGTATTGGCACCATTAAGTTCATCTGCAAAAGCCAATTCAGGAAATGCAACGAAGGCCAGACAGCTAAAGAGTAATTTATTATTCAACATTTTCTTATAACGCCTCTTCGCCTGTTTCACCGGTACGGATACGGATAACGCGCTCCAGTGAGGTAACAAAGATTTTACCATCACCAATTTTGCCATTTGAAGCAGCATTAATAATCGCTTCAATTGCTTGGTCTAAATCTTTTTCTGCAACAGCCGCTTCAACTTTAACTTTTGGTAGAAAATCAACCACATATTCCGCGCCACGATAAAGCTCAGTATGGCCACGCTGTCGGCCAAACCCCTTCACCTCAGTAACGGTAACGCCGGAAATACCAATCTCGCTTAATGCTTCACGTACATCATCTAACTTAAATGGTTTTATTATTGCTGTTATTAATTTCATGATTGCCCCCTTTTATTAAAAATTGACTGATGATTCTGCACCATTTTGGTAAGGCTGGCAATACTATTGGCTCTCCTAAGTAGCAATGCTAGTGCTCATAAGAAATTCCAAGTAAATTCTTATGTTTTAGGTAACGCGCGGAGGGGGGCTTTTTCCGCGTCGCCTTTGACCATTTTGTTAGCATTTAGTGACTTAGTGCCTTTAATACAGCTCCTGGTTCTTTTGCCGCAATATTAAGCAAAACAAGAGCAGGGCCTTGTGATTTTCGATCTTCGCGTTCCCAATGGCGGAGTGTACTAACGCTAATTAATTACAAATAAAGAAGCGGCTTTCTTAGTTGGTGTGGCTCCCTTTAATCGAGAAAGTGGCTACTACAAAGGTAAACGAATGATACGTGGTGGCCGGTCACAAATACGAACAGCAATGTACATGGCCATGATGTCAGCCATCCAGTTTAATGAGGGATTTAAGGCACTTTATCAACGATTAGTTGCCGCAGGAAAGCCTAAAAAAGTAGCCCTTATTGCCTGCATAAGAAAAATCATCATCATCTTAAACTCAATGGTGAGAGATGGCGTGGTGTGGAGTCCTAAAATGATTTAAATACTAGGCTGACACTATAGTCACTTGTTATGCATTGTTTTTTATAGTTAGAAAAGCCATTATAAAAATTTGAGAAAGACTAAAAAAAATGATGGCTATTAGAGTAATTATTTCTGACAAATAAAAACCAAAACTTAATAGTAAGTTTGATATTTCAGTTATAAAGTTAATACCTAGTACAGTAAATACACCTGCAATAATGTAAATTACTAATAAGTGACTGGCATCAGCAATAACCTTTCCACATTGATCGCATTTTATTAAGTCTATGCCACTATTGACCCATTTGAATATTTTATTTGTTTCAATTGGCTCATTACATTTTTGACACATTACCATGAGTAATTTCCCTGACTTGTAAAGGGATAACGTTTTAAATAAGGGCCGCGGGTCTTTTTCCGCGTGCCAGCCAGCGTGTTTTTGCTGGCGAACTTGATTTTTTTGTCATGGCAGAATACCATAAAATACCAATTATTAATATTCTAGGTATTAGCATGTCCAAAAACACTAGTATGACCCTTGGTAAACACTTTGATGTTTTTATAGCTCACCAAATTAATGAAGGCCGCTTTGCTTCTGCAAGTGAGGTGGTGCGCGCCGCCCTTAGAATGTTTGAAGACAATGAGCAGAAAATAGCAACTCTCCGGCACTTACTTGAAGAAGGCGAGCAGAGTGGGGCTACTGAGTACAGTTACGAGAGCCTTATGAATGAGCTTGATGAAGAACTTGGTTAATGAGTACATTTAGGCTTACTAAAAAAGCTAAAGCTGATTTGAAATCAATTGCTGTTTACACGCAAAGGAAATGGGGTAAAGAGCAACGTAAAATATATGCACTGCAGTTTGATAATACTTTTCATCTACTTTCAGAGAGTCCCTCTACAGGAACTAAGTGTGATTTTATTAAAACGGGATATCGGAAATTCCCTGTTACTAGTCATTTGGTTTTCTATCGCAGCATAAGTCAGTCTGAAATTGAAATTATTCGGATATTGCACAAGCGTATGGATACCACGACACATTTAAAAAAGCTATAACGTTTAATATAAGACGAGCGCGTCTTTTAGCACGTCGCCTTAATACTCTTGTATGATTAAAAAAAGCCAAAAAATTGAAATTAATATACCTGACGTAACTAGAGCGTAATTATGAGACTTATGGAGCGCACTTTGTTCCTTAACCACATAACATTCTGTAGGATTATTAGGGTTTATTGATATTTTTATTTCTTTGTTTGCTGACCATGAATTCCAAAATTTGTCTTTTTCCTTTATAAGGTCACCCCAGTTATTTACTTCGCATACCCATATGTTTCTTATGTGAGGGCTTACCGCACTAGAAGTGTATTGATGGCCACTGAAAAAATATTCATAGGTAACAATTGGGAAATAATATTTTGCGGAACTAAATTGTGACTGCGCTACTTCTTTATATGACTCACGATACTCTCGTATTGTTGCATTACAAGTTACCCATTCACGAGAGCTAATATATTTTCTTAATCTATAGGAGCCGACACCTATAAGGATTAAAGAAATCAAAAGCATAATTATATGTGAGATGAAATCCATTTTTCCTTTAACCTAATGGGAGCAGACAATAACGACATAGCTCACTTGCCGGCAAAAGCAGAGTGGAGCGCAGCGAAACGGCGCTTTTGGCGGTCAAGTGCAGTGCCATGTTAGGGCTTTTGATTCCACGATATATCGACCTTTCGATGCTGTGAGATACAGTCAGGGAGATACAAGTTAATTAAACTTTGGTAAGTGATACCTGAATCCTCTGCCATACCTTTAAAATAATTTATAAGTTCTTCTCCAAGCCGCATTGTCACGGTTTTTTTAAGCTTTGATGCATATGGATTTTTACGTGACTTCATTTGAGATAAATCATATTCTTTTTTATTATGCTTCACCTTTGTATAGTTGTCGTTCTTGTGTAGTAGCCTTACGTGCCGAAATAATCCTGATGAGATTTCCTGATTCTTTTTCACAGTGACAAATAAGTAATATTCTGGATTTATTACTGTGTCCTAAGAGAAGAAACCTATCCTCACTTTCTGAATTTTCTTCATCAAAGAATTGAATGGTGGAGTCATCGTAGAATACAGACTTCGCTTCCTCAAAAGTTACGCCATGTTTTCTTTTGTTAGCATTTAGTGGCTTAATGCCTTTAATACAGCTCTTGGTTCTTTTGCAACAACATTAAGCAAAACAAGAGTAGGGCCTTGTGGCTTGCGATCTCCGCGCTCCCAATGGCGGAGTGTACTAACGCTAATGCCAAAAGCAGATGCAAATTCATTTTGTGACATGCCAACATTAGCTCTAATGTTTTTTACGTCAATAGGGGTGAACTTATGAACAACAGCACCCCCTTCTTTGTTTTTTGAGAATTCTAAAGCTTCATTTAAACCTTGTTTTATACTGTCAAATGCACTGCCCATATTAGCCACCATAGTTATTAATAAGTAAAGTTGTGAATTTAGCTAATTCATTGCGCTCAGATTTCGATAGGTTTGATTTGTCACCCTTACCAAATAAATAGAGTCAACAAGAATATTGGTATAGATTCGTTGTGGAAATAGTAGATAATCCGAACACCACCGCTCTTACCTTTGCCGTGTGCAACCCACCTTAGTTTTCGTATGCCACCAGTACCTTGCATTATGGACCGCCAAATAATTGATGGCACTTAGCCGTTCAGGCGCACTGAATAATTTATCTGATCTTCTTAGGAATTCAGGGAGTTCTACAATAGTTTGCATACATTAATAGTAATCCATTGGATTATAATTCCCTGTAATATGACAACCAACGATAAACAAGGAATTCCTTCTATACGCTTTTATCATTTAGATAACCTACTTTATATTATCTAATTAAGACACTCTTTCCCAGATACTCAACTGACTAAAGCTATGCTGAAATTTTCGTTTTGTGTCGCGAATAACAAACGGAACATCAGCTGGTTCGTTGACGAGCTTAAAGTTCTCACCTAGGTGCTCTTTTAACCCATCAAGCGTGGAGAATGGTTCGCCATCTTTACGGATGCCGCCCAGCCAATTTTCTTTTGGGGTGAATTCTTCTAGCCATGTGTAGGGTGATGCGATAGCCAGTAAGCCGCCAACATTAATGCGTTGGCGAATATCATCTAGGAATATAGCGGGTTTGCGTAGGCGATCGATGAGGTTGATGGCGAGTACTAAGTCGTAATTATTAAACTGGGGTTTTAGGTTGGTCGCATCGCCTTGGAAGAATTCGATGTTTTGCTGATTTTTATCCAGCCCCATTTTGGTGAGGTTTTGCTCGTGGAAGGAGACTATTTCGCCTTCTTCTATTAATTCGTAATGAATGCTGCCTTTTTGCTGCATTTGGTGGGCGATTCTAATAAACCGTGCTGAAAAATCAATACCTGTTACTGCATCAAAATGTTGGGCAAGTTCAAAAGAAGCACGGCCTACGGCACAGCCTAAATCAAGTGCGCGAGTAGTTGGTTTGTTTTGAAGTTGTTCCATGCATAAGCGGACGCAATGTGCAGATAAATCTTCTACATCAAAGTAACGTGGCCCAAAATGGAAGTGACAATATTGTGAAACTGCGGTATCTGTTTCGTACATTGCAGTAGGTTTTTCAATCATTTGTTTAGACTCCACATAGCGAAAACCAGCATGTTGATAGAAGTGGCGGCGGAAAGCGTAGCGGGCATGTTTGCCCGCTTCGTTGCCGGTAGAAATCCACGAGCCACCTTTTATTAGGTTGTGTCTGGTATCAAAGGTTGGGGTTGAGAAGTCATCGTATAGTGGATGAACTTCAAAACCATTAAAGCCTGAAATAGGTGTTTCGGTCCATTGCCAGACATTACCGATGATGTCATAAAAGTCACCAAAGGCGAAGGTGTTAACGGGGCAACTGCTGGCCCAATGTTCTAGGTTTAAATTACCGGGTGCTTTTTGCCAGTGCGGTTGGTCTGCAATTTCATGTTGTTGGTAAAGTGCTTGCCATTCTTGCTCGCTGGGTAAGCGGATGGTTTTGCCGGTACTTTCTGCAAGCCAGTTACAAAAGGCTTTTGCTTCAAGGTAGTTAACTTCTGCTGGCCAATCCCAGGGCATGGCTTGGGTGTTTAATAGTGTGCGTAAGCGGTATTGGTCGTTATCAAGGCGCCAAAATAGCGGCATGCTAGCTTTTATGTATTGAACCCAGCTCCAGCCTTCTTCTGACCAATATTTTTTTTGTTGATAGCCATCTGCTTCAACAAATTTAAGGAATTCACCGTTTGAAACTAAAAATTGGCTAGCGGAAAAGTTATCGACATCAAAGGATTGCTGGCCATATTCATTATCCCAACCGAATGTTTGCTGATCATCTGCTCTGCCCATTGAGATATGGCCGCCTGTTACGTTTAGCAAGGCGTTTTCTGGTGCTACACCTGCTTTATCACAGGTGTTCCAAGTAGGGTGTTGGTTTAAATGTTCTAAACCCATTTGGCGAATAATAACGGATGAGGTTTCGATATGAATTCGTTGGTGCTCGATACCCATAAGAATTGGCCAAAAAGGACTTTCCCAAGTGATGGGTAATTGCAGCGGTAGGGTGTCTATTAAGCCATTAAGCAGTTCAAAGACAGCTTGGCGGTAGTCAGTTACTTCGCTTACTTTGGGCCAATCGTAGTTTGATTCGTTTAGATCGTCCCACGACATTTCATCTACACCAACCGCAAAAATAGATTCAAAACGCGGATTAACGCGAGTATTGATGAGGGCAGCAAGAGTGAGCTTGTTGATGAAGAATGAGGCAGTGTGTCCGTAATAAAAAATTAACGGGTGGCGCAGTGTTTCTGGGCGTAAATAAAAGGCCTCTTCGCTTTTTAAAACTTCATAAAGCTGGTGTTCTAGTAGAAACGTTTTTTTTAAATATTGGCGAATCTCTTCTCGCTTCTGCTCGGTTTCACCTTCATTGAGCAGGATTGTTCGCGTATTTTTTAGATCTCCGTAAATATCAGTTATGGCTGCAACCATTTTCCTTTCCCTCTTTTATTTTTCTTTTAAGTGTATCAGGCGCATATAAGCCTTACGCTATGATTAAGTAATTAGCCTTAACCTCTATTGAACAGTTCGCTAAATAATTACTGTGGCAATAGAATGTCCGCAAGATCGATAACGTCGATAATGGTGCCATTTCCTTCAAGTACGCGTACTACTTTATCACCTACACGCCGTATCTCAACACCCTCTTCAAGTGTGGGGAGGCGCCGGGATAATTCACTTGGTAAATATGTCGATTGCTTCAGAATGTCGCCATCTAATACTTCACCTCGTACAACTTTATTTTGCCAGCCGGGAGGTAATTGGCCGTCTCGGGCTAGTTTCTTTTGTAAACCATGCGGTAAGGCTTTCTTGGTGTTTTTATTGTTGCCTTTGTTATCCTTATTCTTTGAATTCTTGTTTTTTCCCTTGTTGCCTTTTTTCTTTGAGATTTTGTCATCATCACGTTGGTAATAACGTTGGATGTCAGATCGTTCTTTATCACTAAATAGTTTTGTTGAGGTGGCTTTACGTGAACTTTCTTTTTTAGACTTTGCCTTTACTTCCTGCGTGGCGTTTTTACTTTCTGTGCGACTAAACCAGCCGCTCCAAAAAGACTCACTGCGTGTGCCTTCGTCATTTGGCTTATCTGCCTGTGCGACGCTGATAAAAGAGCAGCTTAAGACTAAAGCTATTAGTACTTGTTTGTTAATTGACACTGCGTACACCCTGTTTTATTTTTAAAATAGAAACCTCAGCATAGCATCCTTATTTCAGTAGGTTTTAGCGTTTTTTGAATTTTTCGGTGGAAATAATTAATGAGGATATCGCTAGGTTGATTATGGACCGTTAGTTTTTAGTATTAACGGCCGTAAATTAAGTGTGGTAACCAAGTAACAAGGTCTGGCCAATAGGCGATTAAGCCGAGCAAAAATAACTGAATTAATATGAACGGCAAAACGCCTCGGTAAATGTCCAATGTTTTGATGCTGGCAGGGGCAACGCCACGTAAATAAAATAACGCAAAACCAAACGGTGGGGTTAAGAAGGAGGTTTGTAAGTTTAATGCGATCATAATGCCGAACCAGATTGGATCAAGGCCCATTGCCAGTAAGGTTGGGGCAACTATTGGCACAACTACAAATGTTATTTCGATAAAGTCGAGCACAAAACCGAGTAGGAACATGAGTACCATAACGGCTAACATCGCACCGAATACGCCGCCGGGTAAATCAGACAGTAGTGATTCGACTAATTCATCACCACCAAAGCCTCGAAAGACTAGCGAGAATAATGAGGCGCCGATTAAAATAAAGAACACCATGCTGGTGATTTCGGTGGTGCTTTGAGATACCTCGCGTAGGCGCTTGATATTGAATTGTTTGTTAATAATGGCCAATATAATCGCACCCACAGCACCGACTGATGCGGCCTCGGTTGGGGTGGCAATGCCTGCGATAATTGAGCCGAGTACGGCAATGATAAGGGCAAGCGGTGGAATGAGGTTTTTGCCTACTTCTAGCAAAACATGCTGGTCTTTGGTGTTTTCTCGTTTGGGCAAAGCAGGGCAAGTGCTTGGTTGGAATATCGCCTTGTAAGCTAAATACAGTAAATATAAGCAAACCAGCATAATGCCGGGAATTAATGCGCCGGCAAATAAGTCACCAACCGAGACTGTCTCTGGGGCGAATATGCCCATATCTAGCTGAGCCTGTTGATAGGCGGATGAAATAACGTCGCCTAATAGCACCAGCACAATTGACGGTGGGATGATTTGTCCTAAGGTGCCTGATGCGCAAATGGTGCCGCAAGCAAGTGCTGGGTCATACTTGTGTTGTAGCATGGTTGGTAATGATAATAAGCCCATGGTTACAACGGTTGCACCAACAATGCCGGTGCTTGCCGCCATTAGCATGCCAACTAGAATAACTGCAAAACCAAGCCCACCACGAGCGCCGCCAAATAATCGTGCCATGCTTTCCAGTAAATTTTCGGCGACTTTGGATTTCTCTAACATGACCCCCATAAAAATAAACAGCGGTACGGCAATCAGTGTTTCATTTTCAACAATGCCAAATAACCGGTTTGGTAAGGCTTCTAAGAAACCGGCATCAAAGGCATCAAATTGATAGGCGGTAAGGGCAAAAATAAGCGCTGTACCGGCAAGGCTAATAGCAACGGGATAGCCGAGTAATAAAACCATAAAAACGGCGGCAAACATCCAAAGGGCAAGTGAGCCTTCCATTAGTTTGCAGCCTGTTGCTTAGTTAGTAGTTGCTTAATGGCTTTGAGTGCCTCTGATATACCTTGTAAGAATAACAAGCCTGCCATTGCTGGAATAGTTGATTTGAGTAAAAATACGGCATCAATTCCGCCAGCTTCGCGTGAGCCTTCATAATATGACCAAGAGGCGCTGACGTAGTCCCAGCTAATAAAAATAATATAGCTGCAAACAGGCATTAGTAATAACAAGCTACCGAATAGATTAACCAGTGCTTGGCCTTTGATCCCAAAACGTTGGTAAAAAATATCAACACGAACATGGCCGTTAATTTTTAAGGTGTAGGCAATGGCCAGCATAAACACCAAGCCATGCAGATAGGTGGTGGATTCTTGTAGAGCAATAGAGCCAATGTCGAACAGGTAGCGCAATACAACAATGCTGAAAGTAACCAATACTAGGCCAACTAAAAGCCACGAGACGAGTTTTGCAATAAAGCCGTTAAGCGTATCAATTACCTTAACGACACTATTCAGCATGGTTAATTAAGCCGGTGGTTTTCTGGGAAGTTAATCCGTGCCAGTAAAATATCATGCATGGCGGCGGGGTCTTTGATATGTGTTATCGCGCCTTCTTTTGGGTGGTGCAGATCGTTTAACCGTGATAACCAAAAACGTAATGCGGCGGCACGGATAATTTTAGGCCAGTGCTTTTTTTCCTTATCGGTGAGAGGTCTAACAGTTTGGTAAGCGGTGATAAAGGCGTTAAATCGCTCGCTGTTTAACATGCCTTGGCTATCAGCATCTACGCACCAGTCGTTGACGGCAACGGCAATATCGTAAATTAAATAATCATTGCAGGCATAGTAAAAATCAATCACACCGCTTAAGTCGTTATCACAAAATAACGCATTATCTTTAAACAGATCAGCGTGGATAACCTGTTTTGGTAAATCTAGCGACAGGTAATTATGTTGATATTCAAGTTCGCTTTGCAATAGAGCAGCAGCATCGCTATCGAGCAACGGCATTAGTTTTTTGCCCATTTGTTGGCGCCATACAGGGCCACGACTATTATCACGTTGGACAGTTAGCTGGCCACTGGCGATATGAAGCTTCGCCATCGTTTCGCCAATGGTGGCACATTGTTGAGTATTGGGTGTGGCGGTATCAGCGCCATCAAGTTTTTCTACAATGGCGGCGGGCTTATTGTTAAGTGAAGATAGGAATTGACCATCCAAATTAGCAATTGGGTTCGCGCTACGAATACCTTGTTTAGAAAAGAACGCCATAATGGTTAAAAAATACGGCAGCTCATCGGCGCTTAGTTCTTCAAATAAAGTAAGAACGTACTGACCTTCGGTGGTGGTAATGAAATAGTTGGTGTTTTCTATGCCCGCACTAATTCCCTTGTGATCAAGTAGTTCTCCAAGAGAATAATTTTTTAAAAAATCGACAAGCTGAGCGTGCTCAACGATGGTATAAACAGACATCTAAATAAACGTGTTAGCTACCAGCTAAACAACATCCATTGTGGAACGTGCATGCCTTCTTGTAGGCCAGAATAGCGCGTTTCCAAATCACCGTCGCCATCGCTGTCCACCATGTAATAAGCAGGGGCACCTGCTGGAGATATTTTTATCATGTACAGTTTGCCATTAACTTTATACTCGGTCGTTTCGCCCTTTTTGTTGCGAGTAATGGTGATGTCTGGCGACATGTTTTCGCCACTGACAATTTGGTCTGGTAATTCAGGTGGTTCTGGAACAACGGCAGGGAAGTTTGGTTCAGCAATTACTGCATAGGAAATGCAAAAAAGTAAGCCGCTAAATAGTAGAAAACGTGACATGTTCTTCCCTAGTTGGTAAATATTAGTAGAGTTATTATGCCACTATCGTAAATTTTAGCGCAACTTACTTGGGCTAAAGTTCTAATAAAATTTCTTGCTCTTCAGCAGAAGGCTCAAAACCACGATGTTCATAATAATCAAAGATGGTTTTTAACACCTCATCAGGTGTTTCACATATTTGGATTAGGTCTAAGTCTTCCTTGGCAATAGTGCCGGCAGTTAACATGGAGTTTTTAAACCAATCGAGTAACCCAGACCAAAATGATTCATTAATTAAGATAATTGGTATTTTTCGTGTCTTACCTGTTTGCACTAAGGTAAGGATTTCAGCTAATTCATCTAAAGTACCAAAGCCGCCAGGCATAACGACATAAGCTGTAGCGTATTTAACAAACATCACTTTGCGTGCAAAAAAGTGCCTAAAGTTTAGGCTGATATCTTGATAGGGGTTGGAAACCTGTTCATGAGGAAGCGTGATATTAAGCCCAATACTGGTTGATTTACCCTTGAAGGCGCCCTTGTTGGCAGCTTCCATGATTCCGGGCCCACCACCACTGATAACAGAAAAGCCTGCATCGGATAAGGCTAAGGCGATAGCCTCTGCACGTTGATAATCGGGGTGGTCTTCACTCAGGCGAGCAGAACCGTAAAGGCTAACAGCCGGTTTGATACGCGAAAGCTGTTCAAAGCCATCAACAAATTCGGCAATGATTTGAAAAACCTTCCATGCTTCAGGTGGATTTTGGTTCATGACATTTTCCTTAAGTTTTTTGTCGCTAACAGTATAATCATATAAAACCCGAATGATGGAACAATGAATGACTGATAAAACTGGCGAACAACAAAAAAGCAGCGATACAACTAAGACTCTGGTTCTAGTCGATGGCTCGTCTTACTTGTTCCGCGCATATCATGCCTTGCCCTTGCTTACGAATTCTAAAGGCAAATATACCAATGCTATTTTGGGCGTATCGAATATGCTTAAAAAGCTGATTCAAAGCTATCCTGATGCGCATATTGGTATGGTGTTTGATGCCCCGGGTAAAACCTTTCGGCATGATACGTATAGTGAGTACAAAGCCAATAGAGCTAGTATGCCAGAGGAGTTGCGTGAGCAAATAAAACCTCTGCATGAGCTAATAAAAGCAATGGGCTTGCCGTTGGTGATGGAAACCGGCGTTGAAGCAGATGATGTGATTGGAACCTTGGCGCTACAAGGCGAGCAAGCCGGTTTTAAGGTTGTCATTTCAACCGGCGATAAGGATTTGGCGCAATTAGTTACCGAACAGGTCAGCCTGATTAACACCATGAACAATGAATGGTTAGACCCTGCAGGGGTGCTTAATAAATTTGGTGTGTCGCCTGAGCGAATTATTGATTATTTAACGCTGACCGGTGATACCGCCGATAATATTCCAGGGATACCTAAAGTTGGCCCAAAAACAGCCGCTAAATGGCTCAACCAGTTTGGCTCGCTTGATGACGTGATTGCACGGGCGGATGAAATAAAAGGCAAGGTGGGTGAGAGCCTGCGTGATAATCTCAGTATCATTCCCATGTCGAAAGATTTGGTGACGATTCGTTGTGATGTGAGTGTAAAAGAAGGGTTGGATGACTTGGTTAAGCAGCCAGAAGATATTGCTAGCCTACGGGAGATGTTGGCAGATCTAGAGTTTGGTTCATGGCTTAAAAAACTGGGTAATGCGGATAGCGCTAAAGCCGTTGAGGTTGAAGAAGATGAGCTTCCGCCAGCGGTTGAGCTAAAAGTTGATACGGTTTTAGATGAATCTTTATTTAATGAGTGGTTAATCAAACTAAAAGAAGCTGATTTGTTCGCCTTTGATACCGAAACGACTAGCCTCGATTACAGCAAGGCAGAAATTGTTGGCGTGTCTTTTTCAGTAACGGCGGGTCATGCGGCTTATGTGCCAGTGGCACACCATGATCCAGCCGTCACCACGCAACTATCACGTGATTGGGTGTTGGAACAATTAAAGCCGTTGCTGGAAGCGGGAAATGCATTCAAAGTTGGTCAAAACCTTAAATATGATGCGAATGTGCTGCTAAATCACGGTATCGTGTTGAGTGGTATTCAGCACGATACGATGCTGCAATCATATGTGTTAAACAGCACTGCAAGCCGGCACGATATGGACACATTGGCCGAAAAATACTTAGGCCAAACCACCATTCACTATGAAGATGTAGCAGGCAAAGGCGCAAAGCAAATTTGCTTTGATCAAGTGCCAGTAGAAGTCGCGGCACCCTATGCTGCCGAAGATGCCGATATTACCTTACGGTTACACCATTACTTTCAAACTAAGTTAAGCAAAATTGCAGAGCTAAATAAGGTGTATCAAGAAATTGAAATGCCGCTAGTGCCAGTGCTTGCACGAATTGAGCAAACCGGTGTGTTGGTTGATGAACAAATGCTAAGAACCCAAAGTTCTGAATTAGGTGAGCGGGTTATCGAGCTGGAAGCAGAAGCGCATGAGTTGGCAGGTCAGCCTTTTAACTTAGGTTCACCAAAGCAAATTCAAGAGATTCTGTACGATAAGTTAGGCCTGCCTATCTTAAAGAAAACACCCAAAGGCCAGCCGTCCACCGCAGAACCGGTGATGCAAGAATTAGCGCTAGACTTCCCCTTGCCACGAATTATTTTAGAATATCGCAGCATGAGTAAGTTACGCTCAACCTATACCGAAAAGCTGCCGCAGCAAATTAACCCTAAAACGGGCCGCGTGCATACTTCGTATCATCAAGCGGTTGCTGCAACGGGGCGTTTATCATCATCTGACCCTAATTTACAAAATATCCCCGTGCGCACCAAAGAAGGCAGGCGAATTCGCCAAGCCTTTATCGCCGAAGAAGGTTATAGCGTATTGGCGGCCGATTATTCACAAATTGAGTTGAGAATTATGGCGCATTTATCGCAAGATGAAGGCTTGTTAACGGCCTTTAAAAATGGCATAGATGTTCATAAAGCAACCGCCGCAGAAGTGTTTGGGGTGTCGGTTGATGAAGTAGAAGACCATCAGCGCCGTTCAGCAAAAGCAATTAACTTTGGTTTGATTTACGGCATGTCGGCGTTTGGTCTGGCTAAGCAACTTGGCATTGAGCGTGGCGCGGCACAAGGCTACATTAATTTGTACTTTGAACGCTATCCTGGCGTAAAACGCTATATGGACGAAACCAGGGCTATTGCAGCCGAGCAAGGTTATGTAGAAACCTTATTTGGCAGGCGTTTATATTTGCCAGATATTCTTGCCAAAAACGCACAACGCCGCCAATATGCCGAGCGCACCGCGATTAACGCACCGATGCAAGGTACGGCTGCCGATATAATAAAGCTGGCGATGTTAGCAGTAGATGACTGGTTGCAAACTGATAAACCTAAGATTCGAATGGTAATGCAAGTGCATGATGAATTGGTGTTTGAAGTTGAAAATAGTTATTTGGAAAAGGCTACACAACTTATCCAACAAAAAATGAGTGGAGCTGCGACCTTAGATGTACCGTTACTGGTGGATGTGGGTGTTGGTAAAAACTGGGATGAAGCGCATTAAGGAGTTCTTGATTACCTTGGTGCAAAATCAGTCAGCCCTAGTACTGACGAATTAACGGGATAATATTTATGCCAATAGAAATCTATATCGCCACTGCGCTATTTACCGTCGCATTAGTTTTATATTCGATTGCTATTTGGAGTGGGCGACTAGCTAGAGAACTAAAAGCTTGGCATCTTGTGGTTTTTTCTTTAGGCGTTATCAGTGATGCCTTAGGTGTTTGGATAACGATTGCGTGGATAGGTGCAATTGTATTAACACCGCATGCAATTTTTGGGTTTACTGCGTTAGCCTTGATGGTATTGCATTTTATTTGGGCAGTTTTTACTTTTCAAACAGGTCGGGGAAATAGCCAGCGCTTTCATCAGTTTGGGGTTATTGTTTGGGCTGTGTGGGTGCTATCCTACCTATCAGGTTTTTTAACAGGTATCCAAAAGGTACTCTAAAATACCTCTATATGAATCTGCTTGCCCATGGTTAATATGATCGATAAAGAGTAAGCGGAAAAGTGCTTGTCGAATTAATTTATATAAATATTGAACTTTTCCTGAAAGAATAACTCTTAGTGTTGTGCCATTTATGGCGCGGCTTGTTCAATTCTTATCCCCCCTTTGGACAAGTTTTTAGCTCCCTTTCTATAGGAAGCGTTAGCCCTAGCTACTTAGCTGGGGTTTTTTTTGCCTCATTTTCGACAACACCAATATGCTTGTCCAGCCAATGGTGTAGCTCATCAATCCCTTCTTTTTTTAATGAAGAAAAAAGGCCGACTTCAACTGCAGTAGGAATATCTTTAACCAGTTTTTGGACACTGAAAAGTGTGTTTTTTGCAATATTACGCTTTAACTTATCTGATTTGGTGAGCGCCACATAAACGTCTAATTTCAAGTGAGCTGCATATTGCAGCATATGCTCATCAAATTCAGTAAGCGAGCGACGGATATCAACCAGTAAAACGAGGCCGCTTAGCGTTTCTCGGTTCTCTAAGTAATGTTCAAGTTCTCGTTCCCATTTTTGCTGTACTTTTAAAGGTACTTTGGCAAAACCATAGCCTGGTAAATCGACTAACCGTCGTTGCTCATCTAATTGAAAATAGACCAGTTGTTGTGTTCTGCCAGGTGTTTTGCTGGTTCTGGCAAGACTTTTTTGGTTGGTTAACGTATTGATAGCACTAGATTTTCCAGCATTTGATCGGCCTGCAAAGGCAATTTCCCAGCCAGAGTCATCGGGTGCTTGACGGATGCTTGGAGCACTTAATAAAAACTCAGCGCGATGATACAAAGGGTTCATAGATGGTCGGTTTTGATTAATAAAATGATGTTTTGTACTAAACTAAATTAATCCACTATTTGAGCGGGTCTAGCGTTTAGTTAGCTTGACTTCAATCAGTTTAATGGAATCTTTGTCGTATAAAAAAATTAATTGGTGTTGTTTTTATTGTAAAATTAGCCCCAATAACCTTTATGATAACTTTATTGGAGAGAATAAGATGCATAAAATAATGTTAGCCACAGCGGCTTTAGCCCTAATGATAAGTGGTTCAGCAATGGCTGGTGATGTGGCAGCCGGTAAAACAAAGTCAATGATGTGTGTTGCATGTCACGGTATGAAAGGTATTAGTGCTATTGGTATGTACCCAAATTTGGCTGGTCAAAAAGAGCAGTATTTAGTTAAGCAAATTAAGGCTTTTCGTTCAGGCGACCGCATAGACCCTTCAATGAAGCCAATGGTAGCTGGCCTAACAGATACAGATGTTGATAATTTAGCAGCATATTTTTCAAGCTTAAAATAAAAGCAAGTTTAAGTAAAAAACAGACTGTCTTAAAGGAGTGGCTTTTAAGGCAGTTTAATATTATAAAACAGTGAGAACTGGGGTTTTCTATGAGAGTAAAAGGTTTTTTTGTATTATTGGTAGGTGTATTAGCATCCTTTAGTGCCGTATCAAGTGGTGATATTGAGGCTGGCCGTGCAAAGTCTTTAGTGTGTTCGGCATGCCATGGGCAAAATGGTTATAGCACCAACCCTATTTGGCCAAAATTAGCGGGTCAGCATAGTTACTATATTCAAAAGCAAATCCAAGATTTTCAAAATAAAAAAAGAAATGATCCATCAATGTCACCGATGGCAATGGGTTTGACAGAAATTGATATTGAAAACTTATCTGC
>Ga0209826_1001304_pt1 | contig 17419 bp, 11 predicted proteins | sample GOMGulsemesocosm_5_FD_184637 | JGI IMG/M metagenome (GOLD analysis project Ga0209826, IMG submission 184637) | Methane-oxidizing microbial communities from mesocosms in the Gulf of Mexico - GOM15C Gulf of Mexico (SPAdes) (version 2) | ecosystem: Environmental > Aquatic > Marine > Cold seeps... | reverse complement strand
CAGTAATAAATAGCCCGAAAGCATGACAAGCATGGACCAAATAATAACTATAGAAAAAGATGGTGGATTAGGTATTTTAAAAAGTGTTTTAGCAATTAAGTCCTAACACAGTATAGATAAATTAAGCGTACAAAATCATAAAATTAATTTTATGTGTTATCGTTTATAACACATTGAAATAAAAGGTTTTTATTTTTAATTTAGTGGTTTTGGCTGTATGGTGGTCAGTGTTTTTAGGTTAAGGGGAGGGGTTAAAAATGCGGTACAAGATAGTTAGTTACATCCTCGATAAAAAGCAATGTTGGGCTTTGTTGGATAGTGAGGCTGAAAATTGGCCTATTTTCGCGCTAATTTATGTAGCACTGAAGGTTAGAAAAAGAGCTCCAAATACTCAGAGGCAAACCGTAACTGCACTGAAATTTTTTTATGACTATATTGTGAAAAAACATAATTGTAATTTTGAAACTTATTTGATAAATGAAGGTTTGGAAATAGAAATATTAGTTAATGAGCTGGATGGTTTTTCTTGCTGGTTGGAAGCTGGGTGTGGGGGATTAAATATTATTGCTTTGGATGGCTCTGAATTGAATTCTGCTGCAAATCGTATTTATATTACAAAGGTTCTTATGTTTTTAGATTTTCTCAATAGGAGATATACATGTAAGAAATATCAAAAGTTCAAGACAGTCAAAGAGACAAATGCTGCTATTTCAAGAATAGACAAGTTAATAAAAGCCAAAAGAAAAGATCTTACGATCAGCGGTTCAAATATGAAAAATAATTATTTCAAAAGTTTGACAGTTTATCAGTTAGACGCTGTTAAGGCTGTAACTTATCCACATACAGTTAAAAGAAGAAATCCATTAAATCCTTTTAAAGGGATGAAAGTCAGTTACAGAAACTATTTAATAGTGATGTTGTTATATGAATATGGGATTCGTAGAGGTGAACTTCATTTGCTTACCACTAGGTCATTTAATTTAAATATAAGGGCAAATTATTGTTATTTAGTTATTACAAATACCGAAGATGAAATTACTCATAAGAACGATTCCTCAATTAAAACCTCAACTTCACACCGCACCCTGAAGCTATCAAAAATACATTATGAAGAGTTGCGTGTTTATGTCGAAAAAGTTAGAGAAAAAACTAAAAGTGTTCGATTATTTCCAATTTCATCACGCATGATTAATCTTATCTTTGAACAGATTACCAAGGTGGTTCATAAGAATTATCCAGAGATAGCTGATGTAAATTCAGATGAATATATCGAATCTATTCATCCTCATAGTTTGCGCCATACCTGGGCTGATGGGCAGTTGGAGTATCTGGTGGAAGTGCGTGAAAAAACACTTCCGGAAGCAAAGGATATGATCCGAGGCCCAGGTGGCTGGTCGCTTAAAAGTTTAATGCCTGACATGTACGCTGCCAGATATTTAACCATGAAAAGTAATCAAGCAAATGTAAAACGTATTGAAGGTAGTAAAAGATGACTGATAAAGCTTATTTGTATGCTGAAGGTAGAGTATTTGATTCAACAGACGATGAATGGGTGAAATTTGTTGAAGCATTGAGTTATAAAAGAATATTACTATTTTATGGCTCGGTACATGGCGATACAAGTCGAGTTGACTCACATGAGGATAAATGGGAAATAAGATCAGGAGGTAGTCTATATACTTTTGATTTCACTAAATATGACAATATTAGCTTCAGAAGTTTAATGAAATGGGCAACATATAGGAGCCTATCAAATTTTTCGGTACGAACAATGTGCCATTTTCTTGGCGTATTAAACTACCAAAATTTTGATGAAATAAGTTTAAATAAATTACTTGATCGATTGAACTATTTAAGAATTAAAAATAATGCTTCTAATGTGATTTATTTTCATACATTAAAACGTTTTTTGGGTATGTTGGTTGATCAAGGAGCACCAACGACTGAGATAGAAGATAATTATTTACTTGAACAGCTAATTTACCCTGGTACCAATTGTTATAAAGGTTACTACGAGCTTGATGTTAAATTAACTCCACTGGAAATACAGTTTATTCAAGATAAGTCTGGCCATGATTTTAAATATTATGATCGATTGAATTATATAGAGTTGAGAAATTTTGTGGCTTTACATCTGAGTTATGAATTAGGCTTACGCCCATTTCAATTGTTTAAATTAAGCTATTCCAGTTTTAAAAATATTAAGGATAAATACTTCTCAATTACTCGCCCTGAAGTAAAAAAAAGAAAATCAGAAGAAGGAATGGTAGCAATAGACAAACTTGAAATTAGTAGTGAGCTTGGTCTTGTAATAAAAGAATTAATTTCAAGGCAAGCGGGTAATTGTACGCAAATATTACAAAATGAAGATGGTACGCCGAGAGAATCTCGATATTGCTCTGATAGCATTAACCGAACATTTGATCGCTGGGGTGCAAAGGGGATTAGAAAGTCGGTTTATGATTTTCGACATAATTTGGGTCATTCTTTAGCAATGAGTGGAGCCTCAGCTGAGGAAATTGCGTACATGCTTGGGCATAAGACACTTAATGTAGCAAGGCATTATATTTCGGCCAGTGCTGAAATTGCGCTAATTCGAGAAAAAGCATTGGGTCAAAATGAATTTTATGGCTCATTAATTGCCATGTTGACTGGGGAGCTTATTTTACCCGAAGATTGGAAAGGTGAGAAAGTATGCGCCATAGTGGGCAAACAATTGATTACTGGAATTGGTGGCTGTGCTGCAAATGAATGTGAATTTAATCCAGTTATAAGTTGCTATGGATGTACTAACTTTAACCCTTTTGTTGATGGTAATCACCAAGCGGTCTTTAAATCATTACAAGAAATAGTTTCTGAAAATATTGATGTTTCAGATAGAGCCCACCAAACGACAATGAACCCAGTTATTTCACAACTGGAAGGGACTATGGAACAAGTTAAATCAGTGATTAAGCGTTGTGAGATATGCGATGAAAGATAATATTGAGGCTTTTAACGAATATATAGAACTAGCAAAAAGAGATTATATTTATCTGGAAACTGAACAAAATTGGGATGCTGATTATTGGAAAGGAAAAGGTGCTTTTTTAGCGGCTAGGGAAGATGTGAATCTTCCTTTTATTATTGTAAATAAAAGTAAATATCAATCATCAATGATTATTGATGATAGGGATTATATTAATTGGATGAAAGCTGTGGCTACTAGAGGGGCCACAGAAAGAATTACAGGATCAACTATTTTTCGTTATTTGGGCTTTCAAAAGCATTTGTTTTTTTCTTTAAGGGAGGTAAAAGCTAAAACACACCCGATGTTTATTGATGATCAGGTGCTGATTGATTTGGAAAAGCGGTTAACAGATTTAAATTACAGCGATACCAAAAAACTAATGGAAAAAATTTTAGCCCTTGTTTTGGAGCTAAAACATAGAGGAATTATTGCTTTAGGCATCACTTATGATCATCAACATCTTCTTCGTAGAATTGATAGTAAACAGAAATCTCTTAACCAAAGGCGTTTAAATGATACTGCAATTGATGATACGGAGCTTGATGGAGAAGAAAAGTGTATTTCTATTGATGCTATGTATTCATTTATTTGGTTAAGCCAGAACAATAAACTAAAAAAACGGGAGCGTTTTGGAATATTAATTTATTTAATTCAGTTTGCAGCAGGACTTAGGGTTGGTGAGTTATTGCGTCTGAAATTTGATTCACTGACTCATCAGTATGCTATCAACCATATGACTGGTGGCCCAGTTTTTGATGAAGATGGAAAAGCAGTAATATTTTGGGGGTTAGAATATTACCCAGAAAAGGGTGCCATGACACGTTATAAGTGGTTTGATAAAACTACGGCTCCATTAGTTATCGCCTCTTTTAAGGAGGTTATTGAAATAACCAAAGAATGTCGTGAACAATTATTGCACATAGAAAGAAGTCCTGAGACTCCTATTCGTTGGCCTGATGAAACGATGTCTTTTTGGGATATCCATGAAAACTTTATATCATTTCCGGAAAAATATTTGAATGACTCTCCTGATTCAAGGTTCAAATCGCGACTAAAAGAGGTTGGTATTTATCCTGTAAAGCGTGTAATGGATGAAGCACGTTATGACATGAAAGGCCGAAAAGGCAATAAGCCTAAGATGCATCTTTATAGGGTAGATGATTTGAATCGCTACTTTTTTGAAAGAGAAAAAAATATTCAATCTGAAATTGAATTTAACATGGCAGGAGAAACGATTAGAGTAAAAAAATCTGAACTATTGTTTATAGGTCCGAAGAATGTATTGGGTACTGGTGAGTTTTCTTGGCACGAATATCTTTATCCTGATGCCCTGAATAGACATCAAGTTAATACTTTTTTTGGTTGTGGGTTATCAGGCACAAGAAATCTTGACTCATCAATTTTTAACCGCTACAACTTGACTGAAGCTGATGGTTCAGCAATAGAAATTCAAAGCCATTTACCAAGACATCAATTACATTCTTTTCTCACTATTGCAGGTGTAACAGAGCACCAGAAAGCAATTATCATGGGGCGTAATGATATTGGACAAAATGAATACTATGATCATCTAAGCTTAGATGATAAGACTAGGTTTCAATTGCCTACGTCAGAAAGTGTAAATGCAATAGATTCTTTGAAGAAAAAAGCAGAGAGAAAGAATGTTCTTGTGATTGAGGAAAGTAGTAGCTTACTTACTGAAATGGGCGAAGTACCATCAAAACTAGAAATCCAACAAAATTTACATGCATTTAATAATATTGGAGAACAGGCTCAGTTTTTGTCAGATGCGCTAGAAGAAAATACTCTGCTTAGTGACCTACAAGATACATATAATGAAATAAAAGAAGAGGACGGCTTGCTTGCGGCAAAACAGTTTATCGATGTCCATGGTCGCCATTTTAATTTAGTTGTCAATGGTAGTTGTAATCGAGATATTGCCATTCATGGTTGCTACAAAAAGTTACGTTGTTTACAGGATGGCGGGTGTAGTCATTTAACAATTACCGGCCGACCCGGTGAATTGGAATCAATTGAAAAAACTTATAAAAGTATAAGTGAAAATGTATCTAAAATGGATGTTCTAGTTAAATCTGGAGAGTTGTCTACTCGCCATGAGCTTCAACAGGTTGATAAAGAGAAATACAATTTATCACAACTTGCAACAGTGTTAGGTAAAGCACGAAACTTTAAAGGTATTAATCCTATTCCTGTATTTGAATCAGGCCTGCGCTTGAACCATATAGAAGGTAAGGATACTGTAATTGCTAGGTTCGCGGAAGCTCAACGTAAGATTGAAGGAAAAAATAATGGCTAAAAATGTCCGCTCTATTGCGCTTGACAATGCAATCGAAACTGAATTAAAAATGATGCTAAAATTGGGGCTAACTGAAGCTCCAATTTCAGCAAAAACACTACATAGCAGATTAAAGTCTAAAGGTATTATCAATGGCGGACTAAGCACTCTGTCTAAGCCTGATCGAAAAGAGTTGATTCATAAATATAAAGCGAAACAAATTGAAGAAAGTGGGTTTGATGAGGTAATTGAAAATACATATGGTTCTATGAATTATTTTAAGGCTCAAAATAAAAAATTACGAGTTGAACTAGAAGTAAATAAATCGCAACTATCTGGATATACGGCAAACGTTATTGAAATAATCAATCGTGTGGAATCGCAATCTACAGTTAAGGTTGAAGATTTGTTATTAGGTATTGCTATGGCTGATTCTGGTAAGTGAGCTGTTTTAACTGGCTCAAAACAAAAGCGCCTATTGAATATAATTTATCAGGGGTGTTTTTACTGGGTTTCAATGGGTGCAGTCAGCCATGAGCAGGCGTTCAAATACCATTGGTTGCAGTCATGAAATTTATATCCATCTCCCTCCCAAAGAACTGAAAACTCCATTCCTGACCAAAACACTCAGTTGAAATGCTAGGCTGGAGAGGATATATTGAAATCATACAAATACTAGATTTAATTAGGGAAATAGCGAATGAATAAAAATAAAGCAATTCCAACCATTTTATTTTTAAGTTCTATTTTTATTCTACCGGGTTGTGGTGGTACTAGGTTAAGTAAATTAAGTTATGATGAGTCATATCAGTTAAACCAAATAAATAAAGCCGAGGATTGTTACGATGCCTCCATATTCCTTGATGCTGATATACAAATAGCTAATGATATTACAAGAAAGGTCTTAGTTGCGATTGATGCAACAATACAAGAAGATTCATTATCTTTTATTAGAGCTCAACGTAATAGACATATAGGAGTATTTGTTGGAAGTGGTGGTGAGCAATTATTTATTACTTTGCAAGAAATTAATGATAATAGTACGTTTATAACTGTGGCAACAAAAACTGGTTTTGTTGGCGGTGCAGGACAGATATCTTGGTCTTGTAAAGTTGTAGAAGAGCTGGCAAAGATGACTTCTAAGTAAATGCTTTATTATATGTTTTTGCCATTAATAGGTTTAGTTTTTTTAACTTCCTGCTCGACTGTTACAAATGTTGAAAGTCCGAATACGGGTATTGAGCCAAAAAAAAGTAATTGTCAGGTTCAGTTTTATAACGGGATAGCTGTAAAAGAAAACTACATCAAACTTAGTAAAGTAGAGTCACATATAGAAAAAAACTTTTTTTTCGGAGGCAAAGCAAATTTAGAAGATGAAGCCTTCAGCGAATTAAGAGAAAAAGCATGTGAACTAGGTGGAGACGCTGTAATTATTGATAATTTTATCGAATCATCCGCTTTAGAATTTAGCCATATTCATGTATGGGCGACAATAATAAAGTTTATTGAAACAACTGATTCTTCAACTCCCGATGAATAAAAAAATAATGTGTAAGTTTGGTAGCATCTTTTTATTAGTGATATTAGCTGGGTGTAGCACACCTAAAACATTTATTACTAATTCTCAACCTAAAACATATGAAGTACAAACAAAACATACGGTTTTCTTTGAACAAAGCATTGATGCGACATGGAATGATTTATTAACAATATTCGCTACTTCAGAGTACAAGATTGAATCCATTAATATGAATGCCCATATGGTGACATTACGTTATATTGGTAAACCAGGTTTATATATTGATTGTGGTACAAAAAGAATTAACACTGAAGGTAATGAAGTAGCTATTATCAATAGCAAAAGACTTTATAGCTATAGAGCCTACCAATATATACATCTTGAAACATATTCTGTAACTAATAATTTCACTGGATATGTTAATTTATTAGTTACAGGCAATGATATATCAAGTAAAGTTTTGGCTCAATTTGATCTTGAATTAGACACAGAAGTAAAACGAACAACGACAAGAGGAAGGAGTTTCAGCTCGAATCAGAAAGAGAAGTTGAAATTAAACTCATTTAAGCCCACACGATCAGAACTGTTTAAAACAAATTGCCGATCAACGGGTGAGCTAGAACGTCAGGTATATAAAATAATTTCACTGATGCATGTTGCAAGCTCCAATTAAAGAATTAAATGTGGCCTGTCTCCTATTAAATTGGCCCGTAGGGTGGAAAAGTGAAACGCATTCCTCCAAAGCTAGTGTCTTTACAACGTTATTCTGTATAAAAAATAATTTTCCTATGCCCTGCTCAGGGTCGGTAAGCAACCGGTGAATATACACTTCCAACAACTTATAAACTACCAATATAAACGGTCGCTTGTCAGCCAAAAGCAGACTTATTACAAAATAAAGGCACATATTTAAACTTCGCTAACATTTTAAATTAAACATATGCTAATAATATTTTTTCAACTAGAATAAAAGTCTAATCGTACTCAATTACTTACGCGATAATGATTGCTATAAAAAATTTATATTCTACATTTTTAGTATTTAGTTTGCTTATATTTAGCCCTATATCTCATGCTCTCTATCAATACACTCCCTCAGATGTTTACACCGAAGCATTAAAAGTTGATAAAAAAATTGAAATTATCAGAAAGCATTTCAATGCGCCAAAAATCAAAGCGCCAAGACGGCTTGATGCACAATTAAAACCACGAAATGCCTGGCAAAAAACCTATGAGATTTTTGTAAAAATAAATATCCTGCGACAGAAAAATCAATTACCCCGTATTGAAGAGACAGGAATAGAACCCGTAAAAGACCTAGACCCAGGCTTAGTGCATGAACAGGTAACTCGCATTTTAACTGAATTAGATATTTTTATGACGCGGGTAGGAATTACTCAACATACAAAAGCGGTATCTCAACAACACAATAAAACTCCAAGTGATGTTTATCATCTACTCGACACAATTTCAACTCAACTTGACACTATTAATGGTAAAAGCTTTACGCCTTCGTTTGTATTTGCACAAAATATGCGAATTTTAGAAGATTTAAACGGTATCATCGCAAAATTAAATATTCATGACCGAACTGGCCCCCCTAACCGAATTGATAATACGAGACCAAGTAATGTTTTTGATTTGTCTTTAGATGTAATGGTTGAAATTCAACGTTTACAGTCAATGGCTGGAATTGAATCAATTGATTATTCCAGTTTCAAAAAAGCAAAGATTACACCAGGGGACGTATTTACTATGACTGGGGTTATTATTTCAGGGTTACAACCAATTAAAGCCTACTTAAAGCTAGATCAGTTGGTAACACCGCCAGCGACAATATACAAAGGTAAACAACCGGCTGATGCTCTACAAACCTTAGGCTGGGCTTTACGAAAAATCAAACAGATTAGAAGTTTAGATTATTAGGTTTATCAATAGCCATGAAATCAAATAAAGCATGATAAAAGACAAACAAAATACCTTAAAAGTTAAATTCAGTTTAATTCTACTATTTTCTATAGCGGTACCTTTAAGTGTGGTCGGGTATTTTGGTTATACCACCGCAGCACAAAGCTTATATGACAATGCCTTACAAAAACAAAATGATGCATTGGATAGTCTGTCAGATAGTATGTTATTTACGCTACAAGAAGTCCCCAAAGACCTTCAGTTTCTATCTGAGTTTTATATTATGGAGCGTTATTTACAATGGAGTAAATTAAATGAAGTAAAGAAGATTGCTTTATGGCGGGGTCGTGTTTCCGATGCTTTTGTCTCTTTTTTAGAATCAAAACAAAGTTATTTGCAATTACGTTTAATCAACCCAAACGGCATGGAAGAAATTCGCGTTGATTATGATGATGGTACTGGTTTAACCACAATAAAGTCACAAGCACAATTACAAGATAAATCTGGCAGTGAATACTTTAAACATTCCATGCTGCTTAAAAAAGGTCAAGTTTATTTTTCAGTTATGGATTTAAATCAGGAAATGGGTCGTGTTACCAAACCGTTAACACCGGTAATTCGAGTAGCTACACCTGTTATTGACCACGATGGAGTTAACCGAGGTATATTAATTTTAAATATGTTTGGCAATACCTTGCTAGATATTTTACGTGCCTCTGAAAGTGAAAGTTCACTTGATAAAATTATTTTAACTAATGAGCAAGGACAATATTTATTTCAGCCCAATAATGAAAAAACCTTTGGCTGGCTGCTGAATAATAATTTCTCACTAGCTCTGGATGATGAAAAACTATTTAAACAGACTGAAAAACAATTGAGAGGTGTTTATAAAAGTGATAAAGATATCATCACCTTTAAAGAAATATCCGTTTTACCTGGAAATGAACAACGCATCTGGAAATTGTTTATTTTTAGCGATAAAGAGACTGCTTTAGCACCACTTTCACGGTTCACAATCATTTTTACGACATCAGTTTTACTTGCTTTATTTATTGTTTGGTTAATTGCCAGACGGTTTATAAACGATATTACACTTACCCTTTCTGATGTGTCTGAACGGCTTAAGAAACTTGCATTAGGTATTACACCGGAAGGAAAGGTTAGCTATAAAGCTAATGATGAAATTGCAGAAATTGTTCATTCAGCTGAAGGTTTGCAAAGTAATATGCAATTAACCATTGGTCATGCTGAGTTGATTGCTAGAGGAGATTATTCTCAAGATATTGCAGTACATTCAAATGATGATCAATTAGGTTTTGCGATAAATGAAATGACTGATGCATTACGCACATCCAAAAACACCTTGGAACTTGTTATTGAACGGGCCTTTAAAATTGCTGAAGGTGATTTTTCTGAAGGATCATTACCACCTGCACTTAAAAAAACCAGCTTAGGTGAAGCCATCAGCAAAATGACTTCTTCATTGCGTTCTGCAACTGAAGATGCAAGCACACAGAACTGGTTTCAAAAAGGCCAGGCAGAATTAAGTGATTGTATACAAGGCGATTTAACGGTGGAAGATATTTCCAAGAGTTGTATCCGTTTTATCTGTGAATATATTTCAGCTCAAATTGGTGCCGTCTATATTCTAGATCAGAATAATATTTTACATTTAAATGCTAGCTATGCTTTTGAGAACCGTAAACGTGTGGCTAACACTTTTACGGTGGGGGAAGGAATTATTGGACAAGTTGCCTTAGAAAAGAAAATGATTGTTTATACACAGGTACCCGCTGATTATATTCAAATAACTTCTGGTCTAGGTGAACAAGCACCTAAAACAATCGTAGCATTACCACTAATAAATGTTGATAAAGTCATTGCAGTGATAGAGATTGGTTCCTTTACTGATTTTTCTGAAGTACAGGTTAAGTATCTACAGGCAATTTCATCAAGTATAGCCATTAGCTTAATGACTGCTGAAAACAGGACTCATACACAGGCTTTATTACAACAAACACAATTACAAGCTGGGGAATTAGCAGATCAGCAAACTGAACTGCAAAAAAGTAACGATGAGATTGCTAGGCGAGCTCTTAATATGGAGCAACAAAAGCAGGAAATTGAGAAAAAAAATAATTCTTTGCAACAAACCCAAAATAAAATTGAAGAAAAGGCACAAGAACTAGAACAAGCAAGTCGTTATAAATCTGAATTTTTAGCCACCATGAGTCATGAAATACGCACCCCAATGAACGGTGTTCTGGGTATGACAGAATTGCTATTACAAACAAGCTTAAATGATCAACAACAAAACTATGCCAATACCATTTATCGCTCAGGTGAATCTCTATTAAATATCTTAAATGATATTCTAGATTTATCTAAAATTGAGGCAGGAAAAGTCACACTTGAATCTATAGACATTGATATAGAAGACATTGTATTTGAAACAATTGAGGCTTTTGCCCCCTTAGCGCACCAAAAAGGATTGGAAATACTAGCGCACTTTTCTCCACCAACCCAGCCTTTATCCTTAATTTCTGACCCTGTCAGGTTAAGGCAAATATTGGTTAATTTAATAGGTAATGCGGTTAAATTTACTGAACAGGGATATATTGAAATTAAAATTATTTGCCAGCATGAAAATACCAGTAATGTTAACTTGCGTTTTGAAATAAATGATACAGGCATTGGTATTAAACAGGATGCAATAAACGATTTATTTCAACCTTTTGTGCAAGCAGATGGCTCAACAACTCGAAAATATGGTGGCAGCGGTTTAGGCTTATCTATAGTACAACGCTTAGTTGATTTAATGTCTGGGAAAATCGGTATTGATAGTGAATACGGTTCAGGATCTTCCTTTTGGGTTGAACTGGAACTTGGTAAACAAGCCGACCAGAGTGCTTGCCAAACTGTTAGTGAGCAACCAGAGTTCATATCTGGCCGACATGTGTTAATCATTGATGATAATGAAATAAATCGCCAAATAATTGTAGAGCAGTTAGAAAAGGAGCATGTTATTGCTGATGCTGTGAGCAATGGTAAAGAAGGGTTAAGGCTATTGGAAACAAGCCAGAAAAGTGCAACCCCAGTTGAACTGGTTATACTGGATTATATGATGCCTGAAATGGACGGTCTGGATGTCGCTAAGGCAATGGCAAGTAATCTAAAATTAAAAAACATACCCATTATTATTCTGTCTTCCTGGTATGACAGTACAGAAATTCAACAGGCAGAATTACCTAATGTTACCCAAATATTATCCAAACCAGTTAAACAATCTGTATTATTTGGCTTATGTCAGCGTATTTTCAGCCAAACCCTGCACTTAAAACAAATTATTAAACCAGTTATAAAGCAAACGGATGAACACTGCCTAGCAGGGACTAAAATTCTAGTTGCAGAGGATTTTGATATTAACCAGGCTGTTATCGTCAATATGTTAGAAAAATTGGGAGCATCGGTTGATTGTGTTGAAAATGGTTTGCTGGTTTTAGAAGCCTTAGATAAACAAAGTTATGATGTTATTTTGATGGATTGTCATATGCCAATAATGGATGGATTTGAGTCAACCTCCAAAGTAAGAACTAGAACAACGACTGATGCCAGCATACCCATTATCGCTGTGACGGCTGATGCAATGAAGGAAGACCAACAAAAATGTTTGGATACAGGCATGAACGGTTATATTGCTAAACCGTTTAAAAGTGATGATTTATGTAAAGCAATTTTACCCTGGATTAATCAAACTGATTCTGTTTCAGACGAGCCAAAGCAAGTTATCATTAATCAAAAGTATTTTGAAGATCAGCAACAAGCTGTAGGTGAGGCATTTTCTGGCATCATAGATGAATACATTAAAACCCTTTCCGAATCTGTCCTCAGTATTAAACAAGCCATAAATGACGATGACTTTCAAACAACAAGTGATATCTCCCATCGGATAAAAGGCGCATCAGGTTCTGTGGGCGCAGAGGCTTTGTTCGACATATTAGGGGAAATAGAAAAAAAGGCTAAAGCAGGTGAAAGCATCGATACGTCCATCATTGAGACATTAGACCAGATAGTTTTGCTAACAGTTAATGAGTTGGGATAAATAAATGAAAGGCTTATCAAAACCATTAATTCTTATAGCGGAAGACGATGCTATTGCACGAGCTATAACTGTTAAGACATTAGAAAATATCGGTTATCAAGTCATTACCACTATTAATGGACAACAAGCTATTGAAGTCTGTATTAAAGAACGACCTCAGGTTATTTTAATGGATGGGGCGATGCCAGTTGTTGATGGTTTTGAAGCGTGTCAGCAAATAAAACAATCTAAGGATAAAAGCATCAGCAATATCCCTATTATTATGGTGACAGCCCTTGACGATGATGACGCTATTGATAAAGCATTTCAGGCTGGTGCTGAAGACTATATCCCTAAACCAGTTAACTGGCGTATTTTAGATCATCGGCTTAATATTTTGATTACTAAAATTCATGCAGAAAAATCTCTAAAAGAAAGTGAAGAGCGTTTCCATTCCATTGCTGATTCTGCAAATGATGCCATTATTTCTGTTGATCACCAGGGAAATGTTGTTTTCTGGAATAAGGCTGCTAGCCACGTTTTTGGTTATTGTGAACCTGAAATATTGAATAAACCTTTGACCACTTTAATCCCTGAAGAATCTAAGTCAAAACATAATAAGGGCTTTGAAGTGACAAACAAGGCGGAGATATCTTCAATCAGCAAAAAGACTCGTCAATTTAAGGGGCAAAAAAAAGATGGTTCTATTTTTCCTTTAGAGATCACCCTTTCTGCATGGACATTAAACAATCAACGTTTTTATTCCTGCATTATAAGAGATATTTCTGAGCGCATAAAAAAACAACAAGAGCTAAATAAGTTATCAACTGCTGTTAAGCAAAGTCCAAATTTAGTTATTATGACGGACCTTGAGGGAATTATCGATTATGCTAATCCACAAATTAAAAATATTACCGGTTATGAGTATGATGAGATCATTGGTAAAAATATTAATATTTTACGCTCAGAAAGAACCGATACATTAGTTTATAAAGACCTTTGGCAAACGATAAAACTAGGGCGAACCTGGACAGGAGTATTACAAAACAAAAGGAAAGATAGTGAGCTGTATTGGGCAAAAGAGTCGATTTCTCCCATATTTTCTGATACAGGCTTGATTTCCCATTTTCTTGCTATACAAGAAGATATTACTGAAGCTAAAGCCTTATCAGAAGAAATTGCCTTCCGTGCAAGTCATGATCCATTAACAGGATTAATCAATCGATATGAATTTGAAATTCACTTAAATTCGTTACTTAGAGAGTCTGTTAAAACAGATGTCCATGCATTATGCTTTATCGATTTAGACCGTTTCAAGATCGTTAACGATACAGCGGGGCACTTAGCTGGTGATGAATTATTACGGCAGCTAGGAAAACTTATGAAGCTGGCTGGGCGTAAACAAGATATTCTTGCCAGATTAGGCGGAGATGAATTTGCACTTATCCTCTCACATTGTGAACAAGCACAAGCAAAAAAAATAGCAGAAAAACTTCAGAAAATTATTAATAATTATGAATTATTTTGGGATAACCATGCTTTAAAAGTAGGTGCAAGTATAGGGATGGTATCTGTTAGAAAAGGTGATGATGCATTAGATGTGCTAAAATTTGCTGATACCGCCTGTTATGCGGCAAAAAATACGGGGCGAAACAAGGTTTATATATTTAGCGAAGATGATAAATATCTAAGCCAGCAATCAGGAGAAGTACAGTGGGTGCCAAAGATTGAGCAAGCCTTGGTAAATGATCTGTTTTGCCTTTATGCACAACAGATAGTGCCTTTAAAGCAAAGTCATTCACTTAAGAAATATGAAATTTTAATACGCTTAATTGATGAAGATGGGTCGATTATTTCACCAGGCATATTTTTACCAGCGGCAGAAAGGTTTAGTTTGGCAACCAAAATAGACTGCTGGGTTATTAAACAAGCACTGACCTGGTTTACTAACAATCCAGATACATTAAATACTTTAGATTGTTTTAGTATTAACCTTTCCGGGCAAAGTTTGGCTGATGAAAAAATACAATTTTTCATTATTGGTTTGATTGATGAACTTAATTTTCCTACACAAAAATTAATATTTGAAATTACAGAGACAGCGGCTATTAATAATTTACTTCAAGCACAGTCACTGATATCTGGGTTACAAAAAATTGGAATCAGGTTTGCGCTTGATGACTTTGGAAGTGGTTTGTCATCATTTGCATATTTAAAAAATCTGCCAGTAGAGTTTCTAAAGATTGATGGTTTATTTATTAAAGATATTGTGACTGATTCTATTGATAGAGCAATGGTTAAATCAATTAATGAAATTGGTCAAATTATGGGTAAAGAAACAATTGCTGAATTTGTTGAAAACCAGGAAATTGTTGAAATCTTACATGATATTGGTGTGGATTATGCGCAGGGCTACCACTACAATAAGCCTATACCTCTAGATAAAATAGTTTAAAAAAGTCTGTAAAACCTTTGTTAATGTCAGTAATGGGTCGATAGTGATCATTGATGATATGCATTTTTATTTCATTTGTGAAGCGAAAAGTAGTGTCTAAAGAGGTAGTATTTCACCCCGATATTTATTCAGAAAAGGATAATCGGTATAGACTTTTCATCACCATCGTAGAATGTTTTTTGGGCTGGTTCATTAAGCGCAATCTTGTCTTTGAAGTGTTTTGGTAAGTTTGGGTTTGATATAAACAATGTGTCAAAAGAAATACAGTCACTTCGATTATTTTCTAAACTAACTTCAGCTGTTTTTATTGTATATCGTCAAAACTTTATAAAAACTACGCTTCTATTTGGCTTGAGAAAACTGCTTAGAGAGTGATAAAGACTGAGTACTTATACTGTTATGAATATTTTTATACTCCTAAGGCAGAGAAAAATCCGTTAGATTGAACTTATCCAAGGAACCATAGTCGATTAAAGCAAGTCAACATTTGACAGAAAAACGTGTTGGCTGTTTGAACAGTTAACAAGACAAACCACTTTCGAAAACGTTTTCGGAGGATCTAGAACACCACTTACGGCAACCAAGCCGGATGAACGAACAAAAAGGAGAAAAATATATGGATTTTGAAGATTACCTTGAAGAATTACTAGCTAAGCAAACATTGCCATCATTACCCGTAGATTCTTTATAAATCACCAAACTTTAGACAATTACCCATGTGTGTTACCAACGATTCTTAGAATCGTCATTTTGAAATGACATGGTACTTTTATCACATGTGGGTATTCAGTCTAATTAGAAAGTAAAAGAACAATAGCATTTCATATTTTCTTGTAGTTACAATTAAATTGTGTTAAAAAATAACTTATTGATGTGATCACTGCATTTCAGTGACACCTTTTGCTATCGCGAGTCTGACTATCCGATAGCCAGTTCCTGCGGGAATTGTTACAGACGTTTATCTATCCAGAGAAAACCTTTCTCAGACAATTATTTTAAACCTACCGGGGGAACTATTCCCTTGTGGCGTATTTTCCTTTGTTTTTCAAAAGGAGAATTACGAATATCAGTTTTGTTAACCCAAAAAATTCAACACTATCAAAATAGCCTGAATATTAGGCTTTATCTCTAAATTCAATTCAACAAACCCACCGGGAAAACTTTTCCCCATTGGGTAATCTATGTTTTTCCGTTTTTTTATTCCATTTCGGAGAAACATCATGACTAATTCAACAGAAAACAATCAAACAAAATATTACGACCTTCATACACAAGGTGTGGGCTATGTTAACCGGGTACGTGAAGTACCTGTTAAACGTGGCGAACCTTTCTGGGCATGTAATATATCAGCACTACATGGTGCAGAAGACTCAATCGAATATACCAATTTCGATTGCCGTGTCAGTGGTTCAGAAGCTGCAAAAGTGATTAAGCGTTTAGATAATGCTTGTCAGGAAAATAAAAAAATCCTGATTGGCTTTAAAATTGGCGATCTTTATCCAGAAACGTTTACTTTCAAAAGTGGCAATAAAGCAGGTGAGGTAGGTATTAGCTTAAAAGCTCGGTTGCTATACATTGGCTGGGTCAAAGTTGATGGTGATACTGTTTATACTGCACCTTCTAAGGAAGGAGCGGTTCAAGATAAACCAAAAACAGAACACTCAGAAGCTGAAACATTAGCTGATTAAGTCTTATCTTTTATTAAAGACCGCATTGCGGTCTTTAATAACCTTGTTGGAATATTTTACCCCGTCAAAACTTAAGAATTAATCTGTAGATCTTACTTCATCAGTGTTGATCTGGAATTTTCGCAGAATGTCTTGTGCAACAGGGCCTTCTGGGAAAGTATCTTTGATACTTCTTGTTTTAAACCACACTGGCTGCCATCGTCGGAAAAAGATGGAACCCTTTGTGCGGTAGACCGTGCATGATTATTGTGACTTTAGAACACTCAAATAGACGAGTCAGGCATTTAAATAGTCAGTTTAATAACGGGAAACAGGCTTTTATTGTAAAGAGTGGAAGGTCTTTTAGATCTTTAAATAGTGATAATTGTTAACAACGATGAGTCATGATTTTATCTTTAACTTTTTAATTAACAACAGACAAGATGTGCATTTAACCTTTAGGCAACATGCACATCTGATTTT
>Ga0209826_1001303_pt1 | contig 17423 bp, 16 predicted proteins | sample GOMGulsemesocosm_5_FD_184637 | JGI IMG/M metagenome (GOLD analysis project Ga0209826, IMG submission 184637) | Methane-oxidizing microbial communities from mesocosms in the Gulf of Mexico - GOM15C Gulf of Mexico (SPAdes) (version 2) | ecosystem: Environmental > Aquatic > Marine > Cold seeps... | reverse complement strand
CTAAGTAGCTGGATGTCCACTCTGGGCTTGATGCCCTAAATTACTAAGCTTCGTTTGTCAGATTTGCTAAACTAGCGTCTCTTCTCCATCGGCAGTGCTCAACATGACAGACACAGACACAGACACTAGCTCCAACAACGGTCACACTAGTGACTATATTCTCAACCGTGAGTGCTTCAGCGAGTGCTTTGACGAATCGGCCAACACCACTACCAGCTTCAAAACCTATCGTCAGGCCGTATTTTTCATTGTGGTGGCGGGCTTATTTTTTGTCATGGATATTGAAGCCTATGTCGTCTGGTTTTTAATCTGCTTGACCGGCGTCGAGCTGCTCTCAATTCGATATAAACGAAGCTGGTGGATTACTCGCCAAATGATCAGCCGTGCTGCTGGCAGTGAAATTAATCTTCGGATTGATGATCAAGGCATATTTACCGACGGTACTTATCACCAGCAAGGCATGCTCTGGAACGACATTGCTGAAATCAAGAGCACTGAGAAAGGTTTTTTGATCCTCCATAATAGCGGTACTAATTATCTTTCTAGAAATGGCCTTAATGAAGATGCTTTGGCCTTGTTAGGCGCGAAGGAAATGCGTTAAAGCTCTTTGTTTCAATCTAGTCTATGGACGGCGGGCGTGAGTCTGCTGGCTGTTTCTCCAATATTTGACAGGAAATGGCTAGGCAAGTGCTGACTTAGCCCCTAAAATCGCGCCACTATTACTTCTGATAGCGTGGTTCAGAGCGGTAGGTGCGCAGTCTGCTTGTTACCAGTTGTTCCCAGTAACGATGAAGTTTATGATCTTCTAGTCCCTTTCTTAACGTCAATATAAATGAGAGTACTATGCTGGTTTGCGGTATCGAATTAACAGGTAGTGAAGCGAATATTTGCCTATTGAAATACAACACAGGCTCTTTTAACGTGCTGGAATGCCGAGCGCGGCAATTTACGCTGCCGAAATCAGCCGATACCGAAGCGATACGGCACTTTCATTTTAGTTTCAACAAGCTGATGGAGGACTACAAGGTCGATGAGGTGGTAATTATTGAACGTCCGTTAAAAGGCAAGTTGGCAGGCAGTGCAATTAGCTTCAAGCTCGAGACGGCGATTCAATTAATGCCAATTCCCGTGACGCTCATCAATACCTCAACCATGAAAGAGCAAACCAAGCGTAACCCCTTGCCTGCAGGTTTTGACGAACTGGGGCTTAAAAAATTCCAGAAACAGGCACTACTTGTTGCGTACGCGTATCACTGCACCTGCCTATATAAAGACGAGAACGAAGTTCCTAAGCAAGGATGAGTTAGGCGCGCCAATACGTCATTTTTTAATATTAGTCTATGAGACAAACAGATGAAGCAACTTCCAAACAGTGGCGCATTCAAATTTCTTGTTCTGCTGTTAGCTTATTCATTCTTAAGTCCTGTCAATGCAGGCGATAAAATTACGACCAAAGATATGACTGCGACCGAGTCATTGATTAGTTCACTAAATTTGAGGGAGTCAAAAGAATTGTCTTCGACATTCAAAAACTGGCGCCCGATTAAGAAAGTTGTCATTTGGGGGGACAGTAAAACAGAGGCGCGTTTTAAAGATGCGTTTCCGAGTATCGAATTCGTCCATGGAAACGACATCGCTAAGGCCAAGCAAGCACTGCAAGGCGCAGATGCGTTTATCGGTTATTGTATTCCTCAGTTATTTGAAGATGATTTAAAGATTGCATGGATTCATTCGATGGCGGTCGGAGTTGAAAATTGTATTAATTCCCAATCGCTACAAAAATTAGCGCCCACTCTAAGCAACGCACAGCGACTCTCGGGGCCCGGAATTGCTGAACATGCTATTGGCTTGATGTTCTCTCTAGTGAGGCGACTCGATCAATATGGCATTGCGCAGCAAAGCCAACATTGGGACCGAGGTTTAGCGCCGGGAGACGAAAAGGTATGGGAAATTGCGGGGAAGACCATGCTAGTGGTTGGCCTCGGCGGCATAGGAACGGAAACCGCTAAACGTGCGCACGGGCTAGGAATGAAGGTGATTGCCACTCGTAATAGCAGTCGTAAGGGGCCTGAGTTTGTCGACTATGTAGGCCTGTCAGACGAGCTATTAACATTGGCCAAGCAAGCTGACATTGTGGTGAATACCGTTCCGCTAACGGAAAAGACTACCGGACTATTTGGAAGCAGGTTTTTCGAAGCAATGAAAGAGTCGGCCTATTTCATAAATATTGCGAGGGGTAAAAGTGTTGTCACCGAAGAGCTCTTACGGGCTTTAGAATCTGGTCACCTGGCAGGTGCTGGATTGGATGTTACCGACCCAGAGCCACTTCCAAAGGAACACCCGCTGTGGACTCAGCCCAGGGTTATTATCACTCCCCATGTTGCTTATCGTTCAGAGCAACTTAGAGAGAGAAATATTCTACTAGCCCTTGAAAATCTCAAACGATTTATCGCCGGCGAGCCAATCTATTCGGTGGTCAATATCAAACGTGGTTATTAAGTGAAATCAAAAATGCTACGGCTGCCTTTTACAATTTCAGCCCTATCGGTGACTTTTCGACGGAAAAGGTATATTTAGAAGGTATCCAAAGCTTAGCTAACCAAAACAGCATTGTTAGAAAAACGAGGTATGCAGGTATCTCTAGATAGAATGAATCTTGCAGGGCTGCAGGAAAAATATCCCGCTGACCGTCGAAAAGAGAACCTGCTGCAATATAAAGGGGTATGCACATACGCCATAAGTGGCGAGCAATACGATATTTTCCAGATGCACCGCCCTTAATTAACACAATAATATCCCCGATCACTCCCAGTAATACGAAAAGAGTGAATACGTAATATACCCCCGCTGGAATGGTATACTCGGGGAGTATGTCTGTAACTCCGTGATACGCTCTCCAAGACAGGTACAAACCAAGTGAAAGTACCAGCAAGCCAAAAGAAAAAATGGAAGCTTCATAATAACGAGTTTTCGCGCTTCTCCTAATTCCCGTAATCCAAGCTGATAGAACTAAATAAAGGCTCAGTGATCCAGCCAATACCGAGATATACACTGAAGTAAAATATGCAATGGAAGCGCCTGTTATGGCCATTATAAACATAGAAAGAACAAACAGCTTGCCGGCCTGACGATGGAGTAAACTTCCTTTCTTACTAATAAGACCGACGGCCCCCGCTATTAGGGCAACACTCCCTCCAGAAACATGAACCAATAAATCTAGCGTCATCGCCATAATATTTTCTCGATTGATTGCCATAAAAAGTATTTAAATTTACATCGTTCTGTCCGCACGGCTTAGTGATTTACTTATCGGTGTTTCCATAACCTAGAATCAACAAAATATTTCCCACAACTGGGTCTTTCGCGAAAAAAGTTTTTGCTTTATCTAACCAGCTTGTAAACAGAACTCGAATTAACCAAAAAAACATGTAGGCGGCCAATAGATAAAGTGGAATATTGGCATCGATAAAATCTGGCCATTTGTTTGAAGTATTAGCGATGAAAGAAGCTACGGCACCGATCAATGCGTAACACATTCGCCAGAGATGGCGGGCAATGCGATGCTTGCCGGCAAGACCCCCGCGAACGATCATATTTAAATCCAAAAGTGCGGCAAGCGCCGCCATACCTCCAAAATAGTAATTGAGTCCAACTAAAAAATCAGACGGCGCCGACATCGAATCGACAAAAAATCGTACGCTAAGCAATGTAACAGCGAGAAATCCAAGATAATCGAAAATACCTACCTGTTTTTCTGGGCGCAATACTATCGCCCAAGCAGTTATAACAAAGTAAAAAGTTAGGATGGGGACATACGGATCATTGCCTCCAAGAATGGCGGCGCTTGCCGTCAGTAGTAGCATCGATACAAAAAACATATTCCCAGAAACTCTATGTAACTGAGCGCCCTTACGAAAAGCCAAAGCCGAAAATCCGAATAAAAGTGCAAATATACCGGTAATAATATGAAAAACGAGCATTTCTATTTCCCTTTGATGATGCCAGCGTTATGATTTATTGATGTTGCCGACACCCTTATATAGTGATCTAGTCGACCATATCACCTGTAGCATAGATTGCAAGCTTTCTTTTCACGAGATGCTCAATTATATGCGGCTGATTCAGGTGTTGAGACCATCCGCGTTTTAACGGCTTAGTATAGAAAGCCAAAAATATATAGAGCGTAGTGCTCAATAATAAGTTGTTATGCCTAGGAGAGTTATGTCACTTAAATCAAATTTCGAGTTAATGGCTGAGTACAATCAAGGAATGAATGAAAACATCTATCAAGCGGCTTCTAAATTAAGTGAAGTTGATTTAGCTAAAGATCAAGGCGCATTTTTTGGTTCGATTATTAATACGCTTAATCATATCCTTGTTGGTGATACTATTTGGCTGCAACGCTTCGCAATACATCTAGAGGGCTTTCCAGTACTTGATTGTGTTAGGGAGTTAGAAATACCAAAATCACTTGAAACTGTTTTATATGCAGAATTTAGTGTCTTAAAAGGAAAACGGAAAGAAATGGACGAACTGATTAAGTCCTTTACTGAAGAGCTTAATGAAAAGGATATTTCCAGGTCGTTTCCGTATCGAAACACCAAAGGTCAGTCGTTCAGAAAAAACTTTGGCCATGTATTGCAACATTTTTTCAATCATCAAACGCATCATCGTGGCCAAGTATCAACCTTGTTAAGTCAAAACGGCATAGACTTTGGAGTCACTGATTTATTAGTTAATATTCCTAATGTAGAGTAGAGCAGGTATAGGGTCGGAGTACAGGTATAGGGTCGGAGTAAAAACTATCCCTTATAGTGGGCTTTATGCAATTAAATCGGTTTTTAAACATAACAAATAAATGCGCACTATTGCGGTGTGATTAGAGCACTAGAAAGCACGCGAAAAAATAGGAGTAAGCGGGGAGTATGAAAACAATAGGAATGCTTGGCGGGATGAGTTGGGAATCTACAGCCAGCTACTATAAGGCTTTAAATGAAGGGGTTAAGAAATCCTTAGGCGGCCTCCATTCAGCTAAAATCTGTATGTACAGTGTTGATTTTGACGAGATTGAAAAATTACAGCATCAGGGTGATTGGGGTGGAACGGCTAACATCCTATCTAAGGCCGCTATTTCAGTCGAAGCTGGCGGTGCTGATTTCCTCATGATTTGTACCAATACAATGCATAAAGTAGAACGAGAAATAGGCAGTCATATATCAATCCCTATTCTTCATATAGCTGATGCCACGGCTGAAAGACTTCGAAGTGAAAAAATCAAACGTGTTGGCTTGCTCGGCACCAAATTCACAATGGAACAAGATTTTTATAAAGGCCGATTAACGGACAACTACAATATTGAAGTACTAATCCCGGATTCAGAAGAACGAAAAATCGTCCATGACGTTATATATTCGGAGTTATGTCTCGGTAAAATCATCGATTCCTCAAGAAATAAGTATCTTGAAATTATAGAAAATCTATACGCAAATGGCGCTGAGGCAATTATTTTGGGCTGCACGGAAATAGCCCTACTTGTTCAGCAGCAACATACATCGGTGCCTTTATATGACACAACAGAAATTCACGCAGAAGAGGCAGTAAAACTCGCCGTATCGTAAGTTTAGGGTCTAAGTTTAGGGTTAAGTTTAGGGTCAGAGTAAAAACTATTTTAGCGTCGTGAGAGAGTCTCTTAGGGCTCTGCATTCAGGTGAACGGGGGATTGAAGGCATTGGGGTATCGCCTCCCATTAATGCATTGCATTAGTTAATGCGGCGAATTATTATTTTCTTTCGAGAATATTGGATTACTTGAGTAGACAAAAAAGGGAGTAATCCCTGAAAGGTCTTTTGATCATCTATAGCAGGGAACACCAAAATTGAAGAAAATATTCCTGATTGTACTGGCGCTCATTGCAGTCGCCAGCTTTGTTGTTGCGGGTGTCATCACCCAAGACGGTGAGCTGCTCACACCCAAGGGAAAAGGCAGCATTACTTTGGATGCCGGAACCTTTGAAGCATTCTCCCTGCCGGAGTACGCTGCGAAACATCTGTCTAAAGGTTACAAAAGCTATTTTGTCGAGGTGGAACCGGGTATTAAAGTGCACGTGCTTGAAGTAGGGACCGGGTTCCCTGTCTTCCTGCAGCATGGTAATCCGACTTCGGGGTTTTTATACCGTAAAGTGGTTGAGAAACTGCCTAAAGATCGACTTCGTTTGATTATGCCGACCCTAGTGGGTCTGGGGTTTTCGAGTAAAATTCCCGCGAGTGCACATACTCTGGACAACCACACGCGCTGGATAAGCAGCGTGCTGAAGCAATTGAAATTGACCGAGCTGGTCTATGTGGGCCAGGACTGGGGAGGGCCAATTGGAATGGGGGCACTTGCACAGTCACCAGGCTTGCTTAAAGGAGCTGTGTTGCTCAACACGGGGTTTAACGCTCCAACACAGCCAATGGATATTTCCAGCACCCACGCTACCGTCAAAACACCCGTGGTCGGTGAGTTAATGCTGGAGGTGTTTGTCTCGATATTTGATCAGTTGCATAAAATGCAAGGTGACCCCGATGGGTTTTCAGCTGAGGTGGCGGACCTTTACGGAAAGCCCGTGGTGGAAAGCGGTAACGCTAAAGCGCCCTTGGCGATGATGCGCATGGTTACCGATGGGCCAGATCACCCTAGTGCTGCAGCAATGAGAGTTATTGAACAATATGTTCATGGCCTGAATATTCCTGTTGAGATTGTCTGGGGAATGAACGACCCAATTCTGAGTAAGGCCTTATCCAAGATGCAGCAGAATTTCCCGCGGGCACGCGTTACTGAAACTGAGGGCGGTCATTTTCTGCAGGAGGAGGTTCCAGATGACATTGCGACGGCCCTGTTGCGAGTGATTGATCAGGTTCAAATGCCAAAAGAGGGGTAGGTTTTCATGAGGGCGGGGTCAAGACTTAACCCTAGTTCTTTTCATGACATAGATGTGTCATAGCGCTGTCGCTGCTTGTCATACGAATGACGTATCAAAGATAAGGTGTTTTCTCGCAATAATGACTAAAATTATTCATCTGTGAGCGAGCAATAATGGAAATGGAATTAAACAAATATAAACTTAAGCAGTTGAGAGAATCCAAAGCTTGGAGCCAGTCGCATCTCGCTGAAGTAGCGGGTGTTAGTCTGAGAACTATTCAAAGGGTTGAAAAAAACGGAATGGCTTCGCCTGAGTCTGTCAAAGCTATTTGTGCAAGTTATGGCATTAAAGCCGGTGATATATTAAAAAATGAAATCGAGCTAAACGTCAATGTAGCAACATCCTCAAGCGGAATCAGGTCGAAAATAAGGCGTGTGGATATTCAATATGCAATCGTGGCGTTTGGCGCAGCGTTTATAATTGCTTTCATTTTGTCATTATAATTTGGGTAAAGCACTGGCCATAGGATTTCGATCAATGATCCGGTTTGTCCTTTGTGATTAAATTCCTGCTACGCACCCTGGGCAGTTGCGCGCAGAATTGGAGAAAACAGATGCGCAAATTGGTCCCTGTGACAAAATGATTGCTGAGCACGCCAGGCCAAAAGGCAAGACTTGAGCCCTGGAACTAGAAAAGATTGCCGCAAGTATAGATATTATATTCTCCTGGCTTATAATCGCTCCAAATACAAATGATATTCATTTGACTAATTGTCAAATGATCATGATACGGAGCTCAAGCAAATCGCACAGCAATCTGCCAGTACAGCCACGGCCTCTGAGTTCAGTATATTGATCATCGAAGACGACCTCGTATTGAGTGAGCAGCTCTGTAAGCTATTACAAAGCGAAGGCTTTAGTGTTGACGCCTGCTACAACGGTCGGACGGGTATGGAAGCCGCGTCGAATAATCAGTATCAGCTCATACTTCTGGACGTGATGCTGCCAAAAATGGGTGGTTTCGAGCTGCTCGCCAATTTGCGAGAACACAGCCAAGTACCGGTCATTATTTTGTCGGCCAAAGGCGCGGAGGAAGAGCGGATTAAGGGCTTGCGTAGCGGCGCCGACGATTATATACCCAAACCCTATAATTCCCAGGAGCTCCTGCTGAGAATTGAAGCGCTGTTGCGGCGCTGTCACCCTAGCTTGATAAGCAATGCCCCATCGACACATACACTGGGCTCGCTGACTGTCAATCGTGTGACCCACAAGGTTCAGGTGGCGTCAAAAACCATCGATTTTACGCCCATTGAATTCAAACTGCTGCGAGCTTTAATGTCATCACCCGGGGAAATTTTGTCCAAAGCCCTTTTGTATCAAATAGTTCTCAATCGTTCCTACAGCACCTATGATCGTAGTTTGGACATGCACCTCAGCCGGGTCCGCCGCAAACTCACCGCGGCGGGATGGGATGGATCGCGTCTGCAAACTGTACATGGCAAAGGGTATTTGTTGTCATGAATCGCCCATTACTGTGGAAGCTTTGCTTAATTGTGGCCATTGGCACGGTTCTGTTGTTTTACCTTGTTAATCTCTTGGCTTCCCAAACGGAAGAGCGTCTGAGCCACCTAACAGAAGCGCATAAGCAACAAATCAATGACTACGCGGATCGCGCAAAACAGTTTTATCTGGCGGGCGATACTGCGGGTCTACAGCGCTGGATGGAAGAAATACAAAGCAAAGAAAATACCTGGGCGGCAATTGTGGAATCGAAAGTAAGCACGCTTGCCGGCGGTGAATTGAATGAGTATTTCTACCAATATTACGGCATTGGTCGGGGGCTTCAGTATATGTTGCACCCCTGGTTGGTGAATCCCCTGATGGAAGTCGATTTTCCAGGCAGCAATGTTCATTTTCTTATCCGGTTGCCGGAGCGCATGCGGCCCGGTATTTTTCCCTATTTGGGCTTTGCGAACCTGACTTTACAAATTGTTCTGCCGCTGATTCTGCTGACCTTAATCTCTTGGATGTTGTATCAACACATCATGTCGCCGCTGCGAAAATTGGAGATGGCAACCCGGAAGTTTAGCCAGGGGCAGTTCGATATTCGCGTACGGGATTTAATGGGTAATCGTAGCGATGAATTGGCTGAGCTGACAAGCACCTTTGATCGAATGGCTTCTAGAATCAGTGACTTGATTATGGGGCAGCGACAACTGATTTCTGATTTATCTCACGAATTGCGTACACCTTTAGCCCGTCTTGATGTTGCCCTTGAATCCCTTAAAAAAGAGCAGGGCGGAACGGACAGTATTGAGCGCGTGGAGAAAGAATCTCTGCAAATTCGTAAGTTGGTGGAAGATACTTTAACGCTGGCTTGGCTAGAAAATGAGAGGCCCATGCTAACCGCAGAAAACATTGATTTGGTGGATTTGATTGACGTGGTGGTGGAAGACGCTCAATTTGAATTTCCGGGTCGCCACATAGATGCCGTGCTGCCAGACAATGCGCCCCTGGGGAAAAGTAACCATCGATCACTGGGGCAGGCTTTAGAGAATATTATTCGCAATGCTATGCGATTTACCCCTCTTGGTAAGTTCGTAAAGGTATCGCTGACCTCCGGACAGAACCATTATCAAATTGATATTGTCGATCAAGGGCCGGGTGTGCCAGAGGAATTTCTGGAGAAAATTTTCCAACCTTTTTTTCGTATAGACAGCGCACGGGAAGACACTACCAGCAATTTTGGCTTGGGGCTTGCGCTGGCGAAACGACAAATTTCAGCGATTGGCGGCCAAGTGCACGCGCTAAATGAGGGGGCGGGTGGCTTGTTAATGCGTGTTATTTTACCGCGTTAAGCTTAAATTCCGAGCCCAAAGGAAATAACCGCCGTTGCCAAGCTTGCCCCAAGCAGTGGGGGAACCCCGCGAGGCTGGTAGCTGAGCAGTAGCGCTTGGGCCAGGGCGGCAAGCGTCACCCAAGCGGCCAAATAAACAAGCCCTAGTGAGGGGCCCTTTGCGCCTGCCAGCACCAGTGCTGAGGCAATGAGGCAGGCAAAACCAAAGCACTTGAGGACGCGGGTCTGCAGGAGCGACAATCTTTTAAAATTTGGCAGAGCATTTTTACGGTGTCGTTTGCTTGCCAAACTTAAGAGGCACAAACCCAGAAGGCAAAGGCTGAAGCTAGAAATCATCATGCGCTGACTCCGGCAGCTGAATTTGCAGTACCAAGAATTGGAATACGTCGGCGAAGTTTGTGGGCCGTAATGGCGAAGCACATGGCCAGCACCAACATGAAAAGGTCAAACCCCGCCATTACCCAATCGCCGTGTAATAATGCCTTGCCGAGATGGTGTTCCGACGTCGCTGCATTGAGCACGGGAATAAGCGCGTACACAGTTGTCGCGAACAAGAGTTGCTCGCACCACAAATTTTCCAGAGAGGTTTTTTTCCAGCGTAGGAAGGGGTGAAGTAGGGCAATGCCCCAGACGATAAACAGGCTGTTCATTTCCCAATTGGCGCGAGATACTAGGTCCACAGCCAATAATCGGTTAGCCCAAAAATACGCCGCAATGGCAATGGGTAAGCCGACTATAGTACCTAGATTTAAGCGATCGACGAGCGCTAAACCTCTGACACCACCGGCCGACACTGTGTGTTTTTTGCGGCGATTGACGGCCCAAAGTAGAGAGCCAGTAGCCATCATTCCCGCACCCATCAAGCCAGATAAAAAATACAGCCAGCGTAACAGCGGGCGCGCGAATAAGCCTTCGTGCAGAATTTCCATTGTGTCGTAAAAACTTTTGGCGGATGAGTGTTTGCTAGGGTCTTCTTCTGGCTCATACAGTTCTCCGCTCACGCCGTCGTAGTGGATGGGCTTGTGCTGATCAATGCCTTCGTCAGCAAGTACGCCCATTTCAATCACTGCATTTTTGTCACCGGGGTGTTTGATAGCAACGTAGTTAATGAGTCCTCCGTCGCTGCGTTTTAGCGCATCTTTGTATAGGCTTACCGTCGGTTTGGAATTGATTGAAACTCCAGCTGCGCTGCGGGATTCATGCTCAGTAAACACTTCGTCGTATATTGCTCTTAGGCCTTCGCCGACCCCGTAACTGGATGCCGGCACGGGTAACATGGTGCTGAACATCAGTAGTACTAAGCCACTGTAGGTGATCATCAAGTGAAAGGGCAGTGGTAGTACGCCAAATAAATTATGCAAGTCCAGCCAAGATCGCTGCTTGTTTCGACGGAAGCTGAAAAAATCCTTGAAAATACGCCGATGAATAATCACTCCGCTGATGATGGCGACCAACATAAACATAGCGGCCAGACTGGTCAGCGCATAGGCAAGCCAGCCGGGAATGTAATGCAATGCATAGTGCAGGCGGTACAAGAACTCGCCACCCTCGGTTTCGCGAGTGATGACCGGTTTACCCGTGTTTGGGTTTAGTTTTTCGTTGTGCCAGAGCCCGCGGGGTCCGGTCTCTGGGGTGGCGGCTTCGTGCCACCAAATGGAAAAAAACGGGCTGCGCCCAAGGGGCAGCTCGATATAGGTTTCAGTAGCATTCGTGGCGACTTGATCTAGGCGTCGTTCTGCCGTTTCAATAAACTCCGAGGCGCTAATAGAAGATTCCTGAAGAGGAATTTCCGGTTGCATCCAGCGCAGTATCTCTTCGTCAAAATAGCCTGTAGAGCCTGTTACGAACATGAAGTAAAGCAGCCAGCCCAGCACTAAGCCTGACCAGGTGTGCAGCCATGTCATTGAGTGACGAAAGCTCATACCAAACTCTCCGCGAGCGAATACGCTCCCCAGATCAAAAGCGCAATCAGTCCGGTGACAATCATCCCCGCCCAGCCAAGCATCGCTGTTTTTGCCGAAAAAGCCCATATAGCCGCAAGCGCATAAAATAGAAAACTCAGCATCATACTCGTCATGACCGCTTCGGCTTGAACCATTGGCAAGGCGGTCGCGAAAGCAATAGCCACTAAGTTAGAGACGGCGTAACCGCCAACAATTGCCGCAATTGAGCGTGATAAAACAGAATCGGGAGATCTTCTCATGAGGGTTTCTAAAGTCGTCCATTCATTTGTTCGGAATCCAGAGTTTTGAAAACGGGGCTACTCTAGCGCGGTCGATAGGCATACCGCAAATGTAACAAATGCAAAGTTACTGTTACTTGCGAATCTAAACGAGGATAATTCTCATTATCAATTAACTTTCATTAAAGGTCCAATAGACATGCAAATACTCTGCGACAAGAAACCTCTGGCTATGCTGGTTGCCGCGGCAAGTGGTATATCCAGCGCTGCAGTCGCTCAAAACGACTCAGTCTCCGTTCATAGTGACTTTTTGGAAACGGTAGTGGTTGTGGGGCAAGCAACGAACGCAAAGATTACCTATGAGGACCTGGAAGCCTACCAAGCCAATAGCCTGGCGGATGTGTTCAGACTAACACCCTCGATATCTGTAGGTGGTGGCGCGAGCGGCATTTCTCAGAAGATCTACATTCGTGGTTTGGAAGACTCCATGATCAATGTCACGGTTGACGGTTCTCCGCAGACATCCACACTGTTTCATCATATTGGTCGAGTAACCATTGACCCAGATTTACTGAAACAGGTTGAGGTTCAGTCAGGTGCAGGTGAAGCCACCAGCGGTGCCGGTGCTATCGGCGGCTCTGTTCGATTTAAAACTAAAGATGTTGACGATTTGCTGGCGGATGATAAGTCTTTTGGCGCCAAGATCAAGACGAGCTATTTCAGTAACAATGGTGAGCAATATAGCGCTTCGCTGTATGGTCGTTTGGGTGACGATTGGGGTGTGCTGGCCTATTTCAGCGATATCGATCGCGACAACAGGGAAGATGGCGATGGTGTTGAAATGGACGGCACTTCCGCCAAACAAACCTTGGGTTTTGTTAAACTCAGCGGTGATATCGCAGAAAACCAGCATCTCTCATTGAGTTTCGAAAGTCGCGAGGAAGAAGGCGAGTTTACCCGTTGGCCCAATTGGAGCCCGCTGGAAGGCAGCCCACTATATGCCGGTGAGGGAGCGCGAGATACCTTTGCGGCCAATTATCAATTCACTCAGAGTGAGCTGTTAAATCTAGAGATTTCGGCCTATCACACCCAATCCAGTTTCCAGCGCGATCTGTGGACTTGGGGCGCAGAGATCACCAGTTATGGTTTTGATATTCGCAATACCAGTGTTGTCGGCGAGCATCGTTTCACCTACGGCATTGATTTGCGTGAAGACGAAGTAGAAAGTGGTGAATACGATGCATCGGCCGCTCATCGCGAGGAGGGTGATGTCTTGGGTGTCTACTTTCAGGCGCATTCACAAGTCACTGAGAAATTACTGCTGAGTTATGGTGCACGTTATGACGCTTATGATTTCGAGCAACTTTTGCAAAATGAAGACAGCGCGCCACTGGCTCAGGTCGACAATTCGGAGATCAGTATAAATGCGGGTTTCGAATACAGCATTACAGATGAATGGGGCTTTAGCTTAGGTTACGCGGAGGCTTCGAGGGGTAAAGAGGTTGGTGACGGTTTTACCACTTGGGGGACTTATGTTGATCCCGATCTTGAGATTGAAGTTGTATCGAATATTGAAGCAGCGCTTGAATACAGCGTCGAAAACTTCCACGCAAAAATTGCGGTGTTCCAGTCTGATATCGACGACGTCATCTATGATCAGAGCAGTCGTGCAGTTTATTACGAAAATGTTGGAACAGTTGAAACTGACGGCTTTGAAGTTGAACTTTCTTATCGCTGGAATGATCAAGTAGACATCCATTTTGCTTACGCCTCTTCAACAGCACAGTTAGACCCTGCGGCCGGTGTTTATTCTGTTGATTACGGAAAGGTTGATTTGGAAGGTTATGAGCACACGGGCCTTGGTAATTCTAGAGGAGACACTTGGAACCTAGGGATTCGGTATTCGCCGATGGAGAGCCTGAGCTTAGGTTGGAATATGACTTATGTTGAAGACTTGAATGACTTAGAGGTTCTTTACCGCGCAGTAGAGTTATCTTGGATCAGCGAGTTGCAGACAATCGACAAGCCCGGTTATACCGTACACGACCTTTATGCGGAATGGACGCCAACGAATCAGCTGAAATTGAATCTATCGGTGATTAACGCCCTGGACGATGACTACCGCGATCATTCCAGTGTAGGTGATTATTCAGCCATCCCTACATGGGAGTCGGTCAGTGGCTATAAAGAACCCGGCCAAGATATTCGACTGTCTCTGACCTTTAACTTCTAAAAACATCGGGGTCAAGTCTTGCCTTTTGCCTTTTTTTAAATGGCAAAAGGCAAGACTTGACCCCGTTTTTTTTTGCTCTGTTAAAGGGGTTAAGTTTTCACCACTGTGCCGTGGCTAAGTGCCTATGCGGGCTGGCGACAGATACTCCCGGTCTGTACACAAGCTTATCCACAGAAGCTGTGGGTAAGCTTGAATCCAAAACTTTATATCAGTCTGCTAATAACTTGAATTGAATGCTCTGTTGATCTTTGTCAACACTCAATAAGGATACTTTAACAAGCTGGTCGGGTTGGTAATCTTGCTCGTTAAGGCTTATTTTTAAGCGTTTTTGATCGAATTTTGGTTTGGCGTCGTTGTGACGCATAAGTGCAAACCCAATGATGCCACTCTCTTCCAAACGTACGCCAATGCCCTGGCTGTTCACTAGCACAACGCGACCTTCATACTCACTGCCTACTTTGTCAGCTAAATATTGACGGTGCAGCCACTGCTCCATTTGGCGCACGGCCTGTCGGCCTGTGGCCAATTGTGTTTGCAGGTGCTCGGCCAAGGCTTCGCTGCAGGGCATTGTGGCTTCACCCTTTAGGGCGGCCTTGATCACGCGGTGGTTGTAAAGGTCTTGATAGCGACGAATAGGGGAGGTGACGGTGGCGTAATACTCTAGCCCTAAACCTAAATGTGCTTCGTGTTTTGTGCTGAGCTTACCTGGACGCAGCATTCTTCGCAGTGAGCCTAAATTGCCGGCGTGCTCTGGTTTGTTGTTGAGTTCTTTGATGGTTTTTTGGTAACCGGTCAGGCTGACAATGTCTTCGCTGGGGTTTTCCAGAGTTTCGCTGAGAATGAGTTTGGCATTGTCTAGGCGATCTTCACGGAAACCGCCATGGGTGGAAAATAAGCCCGCTTCGGTTTTGTGTAAAAACTCGCCTGCACATATGTTGGTGGCCAACATAGATTCTTCGACAATTTTGTGGCCCATGCCCTGTTCGCGTTTCACAATATCCGCAATTTTACCCTGCTCGTTGAGCATCAGTTCGTGATCGCTCTGATGGGTCATCGTGAGAGAGTGCTGCTGGCGATAGGCAAAGCGTGCCTGAGCAATTTTATTGAGCTCTTGCAGAGACGTCTGAATCTCGTCACTTAACTCTGCCGCGTGCTCACCTTTTGCGAGGAAGGCTTCTACGCCGTCATAGCTCAGTTTTTGCTGTGAGCTTATGGCGGCTTCTGAAAATTTGTAACGCTCAATATGGCCGTCGGTATTAATATTTAAAGTGCACATCAACACTGGGCGCAGGGTTTTTTCGCAGAGCGAGAAGGCGTCTAAGGCCAGAGCTTCAGGAAACATGTTCAGGGCTTCGCCGGGCAGGTATACGGTGTTGGCGCGAGCTTGAGCAAATTGGTCGAGGGGGCTGGAAGCCGGAACGACAGCTGAAGGGTCAGCTATGGCCACACGCAACTCCCAGCCCGCATCAGTGGCTTTGGCGCAGAGCGCGTCGTCCATGTCTTGGGTGTTGGCGCTGTCAATGGTGACAAACGGCAGGGCGCTGAGGTCTTCGCGCTCGCTAGCAATGCGAGTAAGTTCGGTTTTGGCTGTCTCACACAGTGCGGGGGTATGTTCATGCCATTCCCGAGGCAGCTGGAATTTTGCCACGGTGTAGCTGTGCTCAATGCGGCTATCTTCAGGGCTGCCAAGCACAGTGGTGATGTGGGCTTGGCCTTTGCCTTCATGGTGGTAAGGATGGCGGCCCATCACGCAGCGAACTAGGTCGCCGTCTTTGGCTTTGCCACGGTTTTTAGGCGGCACGAAAGTCCAGCGAGAGAATTGAGCCACGTCAGGCTCTACAAAGTGGCCTTTACCTTTTACCAGGTAGCGGCCCACAAATTCTTTTAATTCGCTGCTAATCAGCTTTTCAAGCTTGCCGGTCAGCTTAATTTTGGTTTTATTACCGTCTTTCTTTTCGCCACCCGAGGTGGTCACGGTCACTTCTACCCGGTCGCCCGGAATCACTCGCTGCATGACATCCGGCGCCAGGAATACTTCGCGGCCGTCGTCCAGGTTTACGAAACCAAATTTACCACTGGTGCCTCGCACAATGCCTTGGGCAATGTCTTGAGATTCGCGGATATCGTTTTTGAGCTGCTTAAGTTGTTGCAGAGAGTCATTGTTAAACATAGCTTGAAGGTCTGTTCGAAGTGAAAGGGTGCGACGAGGCCGCACAAGAGTGTGCGGCTATTTGGGCCATGATAACAGAGGGTTGGGGGGGCTGAAAATAGCCCACCGCGACTTTAAGCTTCAGTGGCGCTTACGCAGGGCAAGCGGCTGAATATTCGTTTACGGTAAGGCCACTTCTGGCCAGCGCATTGAGTACCGCTTGCAAAGATGCACTAACAATGTCCTGGCAGCTGGCGGCTCCGCAGTAGCGCGCGCCTGAAAGGCTAATTTGCACATAAGCCATGGCTTCGGCTTGCTCATCTTGGCCTAAGGTGTGCTCGCTGTAGTCAATCAGTATGATGTCGCGGTCGAGGGATTCAGACAGGCCACTGACAAAGGCGTCGAGCACCCCTTTACCTTCGCCCTGAATTTCCACCGAGCGAGTGTCGTGCAGAATGTTCACCTGTAATTGGTCGCGGTGGGCCTGCCGACTGAGGGTGTAGTTGTCTACGGTACAGGCATTCGCGGGAGCGATATAGGTGGCCCTGAAAATGCTGTGAATCAGCTCGGCCGATACTTCGCTTTCGCTGTCTTCGGCCTGTTTTTGTACATGAGGACTGAAATCCACCTGCATCCAGCGGGGCATTTGAATGCCGTAGTCTTGTTCTAGCACGTAGGCCACGCCGCCTTTGCCCGACTGGCTATTAATACGAATCACCTGTTGATAACGGCGGCCAAGGTCGCGGGGATCAATGGGTAAGTAAGCCACCTGCCAGTGCGCTTCGGGGTCATTTTTGCGCTGCTCAGTATCGATAGCCATGCACTTGTTAATGGCGTCTTGATGGCTGCCGGAAAAAGCGGCAAATACTAATTCACCGGCATAGGCGTGGCGAGGGTGCACGGCTAATTGGGTGCAGCGTTCAACGGTGGCTATGATGCGGTCCATGTCGGCAAAATTCAGCTCAGGGTCTATGCCTTGGCTGTACAAATTCATGGCCATGGTTACCACGTCCATGTTGCCTGTGCGCTCACCGTTGCCAAGCAAGGTGCCTTCAATGCGGTCTGCACCGGCTAATACGCCCAATTCGGCGGCGGCCACGCC
>Ga0209826_1001300_pt1 | contig 17451 bp, 15 predicted proteins | sample GOMGulsemesocosm_5_FD_184637 | JGI IMG/M metagenome (GOLD analysis project Ga0209826, IMG submission 184637) | Methane-oxidizing microbial communities from mesocosms in the Gulf of Mexico - GOM15C Gulf of Mexico (SPAdes) (version 2) | ecosystem: Environmental > Aquatic > Marine > Cold seeps... | reverse complement strand
CGCCTCTCGAGCTGTCAGCCTGTGGCTCAGCGTGAATCACTGCAGAAAAGAGCAACACCCCCAACAGAAGATACTTCATATCAACTCCACGTTAGCAGGCCAAAGCCGCCCAATGCCCCGCTCAAACAGCCTAGACAACGGAATTAGAAATACCAAGTCAGTGCAGGAATGTACAGACTGAGAGACAACTCGAAGCATAAGCAGAAGGTAAGGTACAGCGAAGAAGTAAAAGCGCAAGAACCAAACTTGATACTTGCGCGTTACTGCCGGCAAGAGGTTTACCGGAGGTATTACAGATTAAGAAATCTTAATACTAATCATTTAAAATGAATTTTATAACTCAGGATCACTTTGTTCATTCTCTGCAATGAGTTGATTGAGCTTTCTTGCTAGGGCGCTGTGGCGACGGTGGAGTAGTGGGTACATTTCTAACTTGGAAATTGCGGGTACAAGTTTGGTGATTTTATTCTGAAGATCTGGCTCGGCTTTAACCGAAAAAGAAAAGTGCTCTTCACTCATAACCATGGCATCAACCCTTCCTCCCACGAGAAGATGTATTCCCTGCGCAGGGCCATCAAAAAGGAATCTATCTCCGTGGGGAAGTACATCTTTCAGAGGTGTATCAAAAAGAGAGCTGGATCTGGGTACCGCGATGCTGTTGATGTTCCGCCGCTGCCAATTGGTTTCTTCCTGATCTGAGCGTCCATACACATATACATTGACGGTAATGAGGGGGGAGTCTAATGCAGTCAAGTTGGGGAACTTCTGGGTAATGAATGCTGGGGCGGCGAGCACCCCGTCGATTTGGCCAGCATTGGCCATTGTGTACCCCCTGATATTCGGCGCGTAAAAGAATTCAAGTTGATAGCCCAATGCTTTGAGTGCTTGCTTCAACTGTTGATAGTCCTCTTCCTCCCACCGATTCGAGGGCTTCTGAGTTTTCTCACTCACCATCAGTGTTAAAACTTGACTTTCCACAGAGGCAAGCGCCGATTGCGTCAATAGAACCAGCAGAACCATTAACCTGAGCATGGGATTATGCCTCCTTATCGTGCCGTTATTAGATGAACAGCTTAGCCCGGTCCCCATTCACATCAACTAATTTGTCGTGCCTGAAACCCTAAAATGCGTAACGATGCCCCCAACAATCAATCACCTTCAGCAAGCTGGTTATTTAGTCAGCTTTCCACATTGAAGCGGAAATACTTGCAGCTAAACGAGAAGTATCGACCTCATGCTATAGGTTGCTGCACGTTGACGATAGTAGAACGCAAAAAAAAGGCGAGGAATTAGCTCGCCGTTTTCAGTTACCGGCGTGCGACGCCGGTAGAGTGTGCTGCAAAGGGTGGGATTATTCCCACTCGATAGTGGCTGGCGGCTTACTCGATACATCGTAGGCCACACGGGAGATACCCGAGATCTCGTTGATGATGCGGTTAGAGACTTTCTCTAACAGATCATATGGCAGGTGTGCCCAGCGAGCGGTCATAAAGTCGATGGTCTCAACGGCGCGCAGAGATACCACCCACTCGTAACGACGACCATCACCCACAACACCGACCGACTTAACCGGCAGGAAGACAACAAATGCCTGACTGGTCTTGTGGTACCAATCAGCGGCGTGCAGCTCTTCCAGGAAGATGGCATCGGCTTCACGCAGTATATCGGCGTATTCTTTCTTCACTTCACCGAGGATACGTACGCCCAGACCTGGACCTGGGAACGGATGGCGGTAAACCATGTCGTAGGGCAGACCCAATTCCAGGCCAATCTTACGCACCTCGTCTTTGAAGAGTTCACGCAGTGGCTCAACCAGATCCATCGCCATGTCATCCGGCAGACCGCCGACGTTGTGGTGCGATTTGATCATGTGCGCCTTGCCGGTCTTACCGGCCGCCGACTCGATCACATCTGGGTAGATGGTGCCTTGCGCCAGCCACTTAACGTCCTGCAGCTTGGTGGCTTCTTTATCGAAGATATCGATAAAGGTAGCGCCTATCACCTTGCGCTTGGCTTCCGGATCGCTAACGCCTTTAAGATTGCCGAGGAACAGCTCTTCAGCATCAGAGCGGATCACCTTGACGCCCATGTTCTTGGCGAACATGTCCATCACCTGATCGCCTTCGTCTTTACGCAGCAGACCATTGTCGACAAACACACAGGTCAACTGAGGACCAATGGCCTTGTGCAACAGCGCTGCCACAACGGATGAGTCCACACCGCCAGACAGACCCAGCAGGACTTTATCGGTACCGACCTGCTCACGTACTTTGCGGATAGCGTCTTCAACAATGTTCGCTGGTGTCCACAGTGCTTCACAGCCACAGGCTTCCAGCACGAAGTGTTCAAAGATGCGGGTACCCTGCAGCGTATGGGTCACCTCTGGGTGGAACTGCACACCGTAGAAATCTTTGGCTTCGCAGTACATGCCAGCAATCGGGCAAGAATCGGTAGAGGCCATCAATTCGAAAGACTCAGGCATCTGCACGACTTTATCGCCGTGACTCATCCAGACATCCAGCAAGGATGCGCCGTCGCTGTCGATGTGATCGCGGATATCGTGCAAGAGTGCGCTCTTACCTTCAACTTTCACCTGGGCGTAACCAAATTCGTGCACGTCAGCGGCTTCAACCTTGCCACCCAACTGCTCGGCCATGGTCTGCATGCCGTAACAAATACCGAATACCGGCACACCGAGTTCAAAGACAACCTGCGCGGCGCGCGGGGAACCATCAACGGTTACCGACTCAGGGCCGCCGGCGAGGATAATGCCGCGCGGATCAAAATCGCGGATCTCTTCTTCGGTCATGTCAAAAGCGCGAACTTCGGAGTAAACCCCGATTTCACGCACACGACGGGCGATCAATTGAGTGTACTGAGAACCGAAGTCCAAAATAAGAATACGTTGAGCGTGAATATCTTGAGTCATTACTTATCTCGGTATTAGTAATGTGGCTTGCACATAAAATAATAGGCATTATTTAACGTAAAAGGGCCAGCAATGCTGACCTCGTTCTAAACTTTGCAACTAACCGCTGCGGCTTGGGGTATCAGCTAGGCATCGAGAGCGCCGTGTAGATCAACTACACAAGCGAGCGATAACGCCGCTGAGGCCTCAAGCAGCTCGGTTAGCGGCCGCCGACTGGGTAGTTGGGCGCTTCCTTGGTGATCTGTACATCGTGCACGTGGGACTCGCCCATACCGGCCGATGTCACGCGTACGAACTCAGGCTGGGTGCGCATGGTTTCGATATCGATCGAACCCGTGTAACCCATGGCCGAGCGTACGCCACCCATCATCTGATGAACGATGGCCGTGATTGGACCCTTGTAGGGTACGCGACCTTCGATGCCTTCTGGCACCAGCTTCTCAGCGCCTTGGCTGGCGTCCTGGAAGTAGCGATCCGAAGAGCCCTGAGTCTGCGCCATAGCGCCCAGAGAGCCCATGCCGCGATAGGACTTGTAGCTGCGACCTTGGTAGAGCTCAACTTCGCCCGGTGCCTCTTCGGTACCTGCGAACATAGAACCCATCATGATGGCGTGAGCGCCAGCAACCAGAGCTTTAGAGATATCGCCAGAGAAGCGAATGCCGCCGTCGGCAATCACCGGAACACCCGTGCCTTTCAATGCTTCAACCACATTGGCAATCGCGCTCATCTGCGGCACACCCACACCCGATACGATACGAGTGGTGCAGATAGAACCCGGGCCAATACCCACCTTTACGCCATCAGCGCCGGCTTCAGCCAGTGCCAGCGCCGCAGCGCCCGTGGCAATGTTGCCACCGATCACCTGCACGCTTGGGTGGTCTTGCTTAATCTTGGCAACGCGATCGATCACGTTCTTCGAGTGACCGTGGGCGGTATCGACCACCAGTACATCCACACCGGCGCCAACCAAAGCCGCAACGCGGTCGTCTGTGTCTGGGCTAGTGCCCACTGAAGCGCCGACACGCAGGCGGCTCTCGGGGTCTTTACAAGCGTTCGGGTAACGCTCGGCTTTGTTCATGTCTTTCACCGTGATCAGACCACGCAGCTCGAACTTATCGCCAACCACCAGTACTTTTTCAATACGGTGTTTGTGCAGCAGCTCGCGTACCTGTTCAGAAGACTCGCCTTCTTTAACGGTAACCAACTTGTCTTTCGGCGTCATGATACTGGCAACGGTGGCGCTGAGATTGGTCTCAAAACGCACGTCTCGGGCGGTGACGATACCGACGAGCTCGCCCTTCTCCATAACCGGTACACCGGAGAAGTTGTTCTCGCGGGTCAGGGCAATCAGCTCGCGCACAGAAGCGCTGGCTTCAATGGTGATTGGATCTTTTACAACACCGGCTTCGAATTTCTTAACGGCCAGCACTTCGGCGGCTTGCTGCTCGATGGTCATGCTCTTGTGGATAATGCCGATTCCACCTTCCTGCGCGATAGCAATCGCCAAGCGGGCTTCGGTTACTGTGTCCATTGCGGCGGAAACCAGCGGAATATTCAGGCTGATTTCTTTCGTCAGGCGAGTTTTTAGAGATACGTCTTTGGCGGTGATAGCGGAGTAACCCGGCACCAGCAGAACGTCATCAAAAGTGAGTGCTTCCTGAGCGATACGTAACATAAACGATCCGACCTCGATAATCAGAGTGGGTGAGCCATGGTCTGGGCCTAATCCCTGCCCTTACTAGGACAATTCTGCGGATATTCAGTAGGCCAAGTGCCAAGTGATGACTCTTGAGGGTAAACGAGTAATTATACGGCAAAAGCGGCTTGGGAGGGAATACGTGTGACACGAAAGACTCTCTCCAAACCCACTTTTTATCCGCTAAAGATAGCCGCGGCTCAAACAATAGATACTTTTATCTCCGAGCTGCGTCGGGCTGTCGTCTAAACTCAAGAAAAAACCACAGTACGACCCCATGGGTAACACTTGGCCGCGATGATACAAAACAACCGAACTAGAGCTCTGCAGCACCCAAGCATCTCAAAGCGTGACGTTAACAAGCTGTGCCCTGCCGTCTATATGATCGGTTTACTGTGTTTCAGTTTGGTGACAACCGCTGATAACACTCCCAGTGATCAGCCCTCATTAACCGATCAACCGCGGGTATTAAAAGTTGCCTGCTTTAATTACCCACCGTTTGCTTACGTTGACGAAGAAACTCAGGAAACAACCGGTTTTACGGTCGAACTCGAAAGGCGCATTTGGGAGCCTCAAGGCTACCAACTCAACTTTGAATTCATGCCGCTGGTGCGCACTATCCACGAGTTGATAAACAATCGAGCCGACTTGATGTGCGCTTATGTGCCGAATGTCACGGCAGAGGTTAAATTATTCCCTCTGCCTATCGGCACCCTCACTTACTACGCATGGGTTCCGAAGAGCGAGCGCAGCTGGCAGTACAAAGATCTAAACTCACTCACAGACCGAGAGTTGATGACCATTCGCTCCCTCTATTATTCCGGCAGTCTAGTGGGCTTTCGGGAATACCTGGAGAAGCACCCGGCTAAGTTCGAGCTCAGCGGCCAACACCCCACCGCACAAGCTATTAAGCTGCTGCGTGCGGGGCGCGCAAACACTCTGATTTTGGACAAACCACAGATAGACTTCTACCTAAAAAAACTCAACATGAAGCACACCTTAAAAACCGCCGGCATAGTGGGCGTGCCCACCTATATTTATCCCGCCGCCGCCACCCATAACCCCGCTTACGATGAGCTACAAACCAGCTTCCTACTCGGCCTATTGCGACTGCGTGAAAGCGGCGAACTCGAGGCGCTCAGAAAAGAGTTTGATATCCCAGACTGGGGGCGTAGTGGTCACCTAAACAACCTGCAACAGCAACCCGCCATCGGTATCCGCGCACCCTTGCCACCGATTAACTAAACTCGCAGTTCAGCACCGCTGAACGCTAACCGTAAAACGCCCCTCCGTATTCAACCTCTTAGCCGCCGTTAGAGATCTCCGGTTTAATCAACAGTTGGGTTTATTTGCGGCATTTGTCACAATGCCTTATGCCGACTTTGATTCAATGCCACCCCTTAATCGCGCCACCCACACTAAGCAGCCAGCAGTCATGAGCCTTGCCACACCACCGACGGACAATGAACGCGCCATACTCAGTGTCACGCAACTAAACCGCCAAGCGCGGCAACTGCTTGAAACACACTTATCGCTGCTGTGGATAGAGGGCGAGATCTCCAATTTTTCCTGCCCATCGTCAGGGCATTGGTATTTCACGCTTAAGGACGCCGGCGCTCAGGTGCGTTGCGCCATGTTTAAGAACCGCAACAACCGTGTGCGCAGCACGCCACAGCAGGGTAGCCAAGTCGTCGTACGCGCGCGCGTCAGCCTCTATGAAGGTCGCGGCGACTACCAACTGATTGTCGAGCACATGGAAGACGCTGGTGTGGGTGCGCTGCAGCGCGCCTATGAAGACCTCAAACACCGTCTGCATATGGAGGGCTTGTTTGAGCACGACCTTAAGCAAACCCTACCCATGCCACCTAAACATTTGGGTGTCATCACATCGCCCACCGGCGCCGCCATACGCGACATATTGCACGTGCTTGAGCGCCGCTACCCTTCACTGCCGGTGTCTATTTTCCCCGTCGCCGTGCAGGGGGCAGACGCCGCGCCTCAGATCGTAAAAGCACTGGCTACGGCCAACCGCCTCAGCGACTGCGATCTATTAATCGTCGGCCGCGGTGGCGGTTCGCTGGAAGACCTCTGGCCATTTAACGAAGAGTCTGTTGCCCGGGCGATGTTCAGCAGTCGTATACCGATCATCAGCGCCGTGGGCCACGAAGTCGACCTCACTATCGCCGACTATGTCGCTGATATGCGTGCGCCCACGCCATCGGCCGCGGCAGAAATAGCCACGCCCGATGGCGAAGCGCTGGCACAACAGTTCAGCGGTTTCGGACTGCAGCTCAAGCAAGCCCTAGACCGTAAACTGCGGTACAACCACGAACGTCTCGAGCACTTACGCGCAAGACTGCAACACCCTGGCGACAAGCTGCAGGCCCAAGCGCAGCAGCTCGACAGCCTAGAAATACGCCTCAACCGCGCGATGCTAAACCACCTGCAACAACAACAAGCCAACCTGAAAAATATTAAAACGCGCCAGCAAGCTCTGCACCCACAGCAGCGCTTACAACGGCTGAGCGAAAAACTCTCGCAACTGCAAACCCGAGCGCAGCGCCAAATTAAGCAACAGCTGGCAACAAAACGGCAGCGTTTTGAGCAGCAGGCCGCGCTGCTCAACAGCGTCAGCCCACTGAGTACCTTACAACGCGGCTACTCCATCACCCGCAACGCACAGGGCAAGGTTATCCACAGAGCCGCCGAGCTTCAGCCTGGGGATAAGTTAACCACGCGCTTGCTCGAAGGGGAGGTCCACAGCCAGGTTGAGTCTGTTAAGGCTTAAAAAGTTGATCTAAAGCCGCCAATGCGACATAGCCCCACTTGCCGCTAACAGAGTGGCGCAGTAGACTGCGGCTATTCTTGTCGGGGTGCCCTGATCGCTGAAGTAAGCAACGCTTACCCTCATCATCAGCGCTGAGATTGCTAGCCAAAACCCGTTGAACCTGATCAGGTTGATGCCTGCGGAGGGAACAAGGAGGCTCTAGCATCACGTTGCGCTTCGCAACACCGCCTTCCCCCTTCGACCAGCTCATCAGCCAGGATTTCTTGTTCGGTCAAATTTTAGGCCGCAAGCACCGAGAGCAAACATGAGCGCGGGACACACGGCCACCAGGCAACCCAATCGCATCAGCATCCTAGGCGCCGGTTTACTCGGCCGCCTCAGCGCTTGGCGATTGCTCGAAGCCGGCCATCAAGTAAACCTATATGAAGCCGGCGCCTTTGCACCCTCAGCCGCCGCGGCCCACACCGCAGCCGCCATGATCTCTCCACTCAGTGAAGTGGTGGCGTCCGAGCCACTGGTTTTTGATCTGGGTATGCGCAGCCTCGAACTCTGGCCCAGCTGGATAACAGAGCTTAATAAGGCCCTGCCCCAAGCCCCCACCATCAACTATCAAGCCAACGGCAGTCTGGTGATTGCCCATCCGCAGGATAAGTTTGAGCTCGAACAGTTTTACCGTGACCTCGAAGGCAAGCTCGGTCAAGAGCAGGCCAGCCAATGGCTCGATCAAGCTCAAATCACCGAACTGGAACCACAGCTGAGCCACTTCCGTGAAGGCCTCTACCTGCCGGATGAAGCGCACCTGGATAACCGCCAGCTGCTGGATAATTTATTGCGGCGTATCGAAGTACTCGGCGGCCAGTGCCTTGAGCATACAGCCATCGAACTGACTGATATCGAAAGCGGCAAAACCAAACTCCAAGCGGACTGGATTCTCGATTGCCGCGGCATGGGCGCGAAGCAAGATATAAAAAGTGCCGTAACGGAATCACCAGCAAAGCTGCGCGGTGTGCGCGGTGAGGTCATGTGGGTAGAGTGCCCAGAGGTACAATTGCAGCGACCGGTGCGCTTGATGCACCCGCGCTACAAGCTCTACATCGTGCCCAAGCCAAACGGCCAATTTATTATTGGCGCTACCGAAATTGAAAGTGAAGACAAAAGCCCGATCAGTTTGCAGTCGTCGATGGAATTATCCAGCGCACTCTATACGCTTAACCCCGCGTTCTCCGAAGCCCGAATCATTGAGACAGACGTCAACCTGCGCCCTGCGTTTATGGATAACCTGCCGAAGATAACGGAGCGCCCATTAAACACACCCGATCACGTCATCCCGCTGATCTCCGTCAATGGTCTCTATCGACACGGTTACCTGTTGGCACCGGCGCTGCTCGATCAAGCGCTGCAACCAATACTGCAACACAGCCATTTCAAATCTGGATTGCTCCAGCCCCAAACAAACACATGAAAAGATTAGTAATGTTATGAGTGATGCCATCACCGTCAGCCTCAATGGAAATACCGAGGCACTCGAGAGCGGACAATCGCTGCAACACGCGTTGCAGCAGTGGGGCCTGAGCGATAAAAAAGTGGCCACCGCCATCAATGGCGACTTTGTCCCGCGCTCACGCTACAGTGATACGACTATTGATGACGGCGACCAGATTGATGTCGTCACCCCTGTCGGGGGTGGCTAGTTTTGTCTACTGACTGACAATTACCTGCTGACTTTTCTAGGTGTCAGCGCCACTAATAATATTCACCTATGCCAAAACCTTCATCCAAGCCTATGCCTATGAACAGCTCAATGCTCACCCTCTACGGTGAAACCTTTAACAGTCGTTTTCTACTCGGCACCGCGCTCTACCCGTCGCCACAAATTATGCGCGACGCCATTGAAGCGTCCGAGTGCAACATAGTGACACTGGGCCTGCGTCGCCAAAACCCCAACGAGCGAGACGGCGCCGCCATCTGGGATTACATCAAAGACACCCGCTGTCATCTACTGCCCAACACGGCGGGCTGTAAGTCCGCCAAAGAAGCCATCACCTTGGCCGAAATGTCACGGGAAATTTTTGACACGCCCTGGATAAAACTGGAAGTCATTGGCGACGATTACAATTTACAGCCCGACCCCTATGGTTTGGTTGAGGCCGCCGCGGTGCTGATTAAAGAAGGTTTTAAAGTCCTGCCTTACACCACCGACGATCTCATCGTCGCAAAAAAACTGTTGGATGTCGGCTGTGAAGCCCTCATGCCCTGGGGCTCACCGATTGGCACCGGCCAAGGCCTGATGAACAAGTACAACCTGCGCACACTGCGCGAGCGCTTGCCGAATACACCGCTGATCATCGATGCCGGTTTGGGCAAACCCTCGCAAGCGATGGAAGCCATGGAAATGGGCTTTGACGGTATACTGCTCAACACGGCTGTCGCCAAGGCGCAAAAACCAGCCCTTATGGCCCAGGCGTTTGCCGGCGCGATTAACGCCGGGCGGCAAGCATATGAGGCGGGCCTTATGGTCACCCGCGATACCGCCAGCCCCAGTACACCAACCATTGGCCAACCTTTTTGGCACCAGAATAAATAGCCCAGCCCTTCTGGCATCAAAATAAATAGCCCAGTCGTTCTGACAGTAGAAAAGATAGCCCAACCCTTTTAGCGTAAGTACCCCGAGTCAGCGCGACGGACACCGTATGAACAAGCTCCTCATCATTGGCTATGTCTGGCCAGAACCCAACTCCTCTGCCGCTGGTTTGCACATGCAGACGCTGATGGAAGTGTTCATCAGCATGGGCTGGCATATTACCTTCTCGAGCCCAGCGGCCCTCTCCGAGCACATGTTGCCGCTGCAAGAGATGGGCATTGATCAAGCCGAGATAGTCCTTAACTGCAACAGCTTCGATGACTTTGTACGCGAGTTGGCGCCCGATGCGGTGGTCTTTGACCGCTACATGATGGAAGAACAATTTGGCTGGCGCGTGGCCGAGCACTGCCCCAATGCCTTACGAATACTGGAGACATGCGACCTCGCCTGCCTGCGTGATGCCCGCCAACAACACTTCAAAAAGCATCAGCGTATCAATCCCGAGATTACCCAATCACTGCTTTTCACTGAAATGGCGCAGCGTGAAATAGCCGCAATTCATCGCTGTGACCTGTCGTTAATAATTTCTGAAGTCGAGATGGATATTTTACGCGATCTGTTTCGCGTCGACCCAGGCCTACTGGTGTATTACCCCTTCTTGCTCGATCCGGTTACCCCGGCTGAAAAAGAGAAGCTGCCTAGTTTTGAAGAGCGTCAGCACTTCATCTCCATCGGCAACTTTCGCCACGCCCCCAACTGGGATGCCGTGCGCTTTTTAAAAGAAAGCCTCTGGCCATTAATACGCAAGCAATTACCAAAAGCCGAGCTGCATATTTACGGCGCCTACCCGCCACCCAAAGCGACAGCACTGCACAACGCCAAGCAGGGGTTTTTAGTCAAAGGCTGGGCAGACTCTGCCAGTGAGGTGATGCAGCAGGCGCGAATTAATCTGGCACCCGTGCGCTTCGGTGCTGGATTAAAAGGTAAGCTCTCCGATGGCATGAGCTATGGCACACCGAGCATCACCACAAGTATCGGCGCCGAAGGCCTGAACGCGGAGCTGTCCTGGGGCGGCGCCATCAGCGATGACGCGCAAACCTTGGCCGATGCCGCCGTTGCGCTTTATAACAACCCTGCACAATGGTATGAGCAACAGGCGCAGGGTTTTGCTGTACACAACCAGCGTTTTAATAAAACGACGCACGCCGTCGTGCTGCGCAACGCAATTGAATCGACCCAAAATAATTTGGCTCAGCATCGCCTGAATAACTTTACCGGCGCTATGCTGCAACACCACACACTAAAAAGCACCAAGTACATGTCACAGTGGATTGCAGAAAAAAACAAGAAAGAAAACAAAGGGCAGGATAAAGTCTAAACACTGAGCCCCGTCTTTCTGGGTGCTGCTCACTAACCGAAACGCAGCGAGCGCATGCTGTAGTCTTCGATCGTATCGCCGGTAAAGTTAGAGCTAAGCAGAGGTTCATCTGCCTCGCTTAAGCCCAACGCGTAGAGCAATGGTAAAAAGTGCTCCGGCGTCGGTACCGCCTCACTCGCCCAGGGCTGCCACTGGGTGTAGTTCACCACCGCGTCAAAATCCCCCGCCGCAATGGCCGCGAATACTTTGCGGTCAAACTGCCTCGCCCAATCAAAGGGGCCATGTGGCTGCATCATCCATTTGCTAATGTTATGCACTACATTGCCGCTGCCAATAAACAACACACCCTGCCTACGCCATTCGCGCAATTGACGGGCTAACGCAAAATGCTGCGCGTGCGTCTTGCTCACATCCAAGCTCAATTGCAACACCGGAATATCGGCCAGCGGGTACAGGTGTTTCAGCACCGACCAAGCGCCGTGGTCCAACCCCCAGCGGTCGTCCGCTTCAATACCCAAACCACTATTACACAGTTCGGCGGCAAGAGCGTCCGCGCCGGGGCAAGTATATTGCTGAGCAAACAATGCTGGAGGAAAACCGCCAAAATCATGAATCGTCTGGGGCGCACCGCCGCAGGTGACTCGGCTGCCGCGGGTTTCCCAGTGCGCCGAGATACAGACAATCGCCTGCGGCCTTGGCGTCGTCTCATTCAACCGGCACCAATCTTCTGTGAAGCGGTTGCGCTCCAGCGCGTTCATAGGGGTTCCGTGCGCTAGGAACAATACGGGCATAAGCGAATCCGATGATGAAGGCATAAGTGTTCTCGGCATGACCAGTTTGAATAGCTTTCCATTTTACCGACAAGCGCCAAGCGACTCCATACCTCAACTAGACAACCCTCTCTTGGAGAGCCAGCAATGAAGCATTAACAATTTCGCGTTAAATATTCCATCGCATTGCAGTTGACTACCAGCTGCATGGCTCGCTCGACGCACTGGCGATTGATCGCCTCGGTTTGCATATGCCCCAGCGCACCATTAACGATACAGCTGACCATTAGATAGAGCGCTGACTCTTGATGCTGCTGCCAAGCAGCATGCTCACTTAACTAAACCCCCTGCTCAGCCAAGTGCTGGCAGTAGACACCCAACAAGCGCTTGATATTACCCTCTGTAACCTCTGGCGCCAGACAGCTGCCCAGTAGGTAGGTGACCTCGCGCACGCCGTGGCCACGGGTGACCATCTGGAAATCCAAATAGCCGATTTTGTTGCCACCATCATCAAAGTACATGTTCGCCACATAGGCATCACCGTGAATCAACGTTTGATCACCAACGGCAAAATGGGCGTAGAGCTCCGGGAATTTTTCCATCACATGGGTGGCACACGTCATCGCCTCACCCACCATCAATTCAGGGTATTTTTCTTGGCAGAGTTTCACCGAATACCGGTAGAGCATCTAGGTAATATTTTGATTGGGCTGATGCGCGTAGCTGGGCAACCAAGCCAACTCATCGGCAAAGCGGGCATCATTCCCAAAGCGCGCGTGCAGGCGGCTCAGGTCAGCAATGATGGTTTCGGCTTCGGTAAGACTGCAACCCTCTGCAAGGGTACGAAACTCTCGACCCGGCTGGCGCAGGTCTTCAATGATGATGACAAAACGCCCAGAGGGTACGTGCGCGTCGGTGTAATAGAGCGCGGGCGCGGTGATCGGCAGCTCATTGCCCAAACCCTGGTAGAAGCGTGATTCACGCACGCCCAGTTCTTCCAAATTAGAAAATACACGGCCGGCGAATTCCTGTGAGGCCAACTTCACAAACACCGAGCGTGGTCCCCCTAGGGTTTCCAATTCCAGCACACCGCGACTGGTGGTGCCCTCTGTACGCGGCCCACTGGTAATGGCGCTGACCTCTGGAAAATCAGTCAACACCTGGTTTAGCCATTTCGGTGTTATGGCCTCTAAATGCGAGGTATATTGTGGTACGAGGCCAGCTTTAAGCGTTGGTCAATCAGGACTTTAGAGGCCTCAACAACAACCGGCCAAAACGTTCGCACATTCTCTAGCATCTCAAAGCACCCTTCACTGTTTGTTACTTTAATTATTGTAAAGTGCCTGTACCGGCGACATGACAGCGGCTGTCTTGCGCGCTAGCATGGTTATGTATAACACCCCAATCATGATGCCATCAAGCAGGTACAGCGCGTATATGTTTTGCCTATTATCCCTCATCCTCATCAGCGCCCTGCTTTGGTTTACTTATTTTATCGGTTTTCAAATTTGGAAAAAAAAGCACACCCAAGAAGATGCCTACTTCTCCCTGCCATTGCCTGAACGCCGCGCCTTAAAAGCGGTTATTAAACGACACCGGTTTATTATCCTGCCCATGGCGAGTTTGATAGCCAAACTGATCAAACCAAAAACAATGCCTTTGTTTCATTACAAGGGCATTGCAGGTCCAGCGGCCATCGCCAGCGCTGAAACCTACGCCAAAGCCGAGAGCTACCCCGCCAGCAATGACGATATTTTCATCGCCACACAAATGAAGTGTGGAACAACATGGATGCAGCAGCTGGTGTTTGAAATTTTACACAAAGGCCAAGGTGACCTCAGCGATACTGGCTACAAACACATGTACGCCCTCAGCCCGTGGCTCGAAACCAGTGGCAGTGTGCCGATTGATCGAGCGCCCTTGGTAAGCCCGCAGAAAAAACGCATCATCAAAACTCACTTACCGGTTGAGCTGTGCCCTTACAGCGAGGAAGCCAAATACATCTATGTCACCCGTCACCCCGTTAGTTGTTTTGCCAGCATCAAAGATTTCTTTAACTTCCTCACGGGCCCCTTCTCCCCCTCTAAGGTGGATCTACTCGACTGGTACAACAGCGGAGATATGTTTTGGGGCAGTTGGGCCAAACATGTCAGCGGTTGGTGGACATGGGGCGAGAGCAAAAACAATGTACTCTTTCTTCACTTTGAGCATATAAAAAATGAACCCGAAAGCGTAATCGGTCAACTCGCTGAGTTCTTAGGTGTGTCGCTCTCACCCGACGAACAAGCAAGGGTGCTTGAGAGGTCGAGTTTTCGCTATATGCAGGAACACGAGGAGCAATTTGAAATGGCCGCGCCAAATATATTTTCCGTGACCGCTGCCGGTAAAAACTTTATGAAGAGTGGCGCCAATCGACGCCATGAAGAAATCGAGCATGAAGACAAAGCACGAATACTGGCGTTTGTACGCCGTGAACTACAAGATTCAGACTACCCTGCTGCCAAATTTTATCCCGATCTCAAGTAATCCGAACCTGCCTACTGCTCTCTTTATATCGCCGTAAGCAGCACCCACGGACTTAAAAACCATCAAGTTGCAGCTTGGATCAATTCACGAGCAACACCGGTGCGCCGGGGCCCAGTGGTAAACCCAATAGTATCCAAACAACCAGCAGTACACTCCACAAAATTAAGAAGGCAGCCGAATAGGGCAGCATCATCGAGATGATGGTGCCAATACCCGCGTCCCTGTCGTACTTCTGCACGAAGGCCACCACCACGCCAAAATACGGCATCAGCGGCGTAATGATATTGGTTGAGCTATCTCCGATACGAAAGGCCACCTGCGCCGCCTCAGGGCTGATACCGAGCAATAAAAACATCGGCACAAAGATCGGGGCTATTAATGCCCATTTCGCGGATGCGCTGCCGATAAGCAAATTAAGCAACGCGGTTAGCAGTACAAAACATACGAGTAAAAAGGCGCTGTTCAATTGTAATGCTTTGAGCATATCCGCACCGCTGATGGCCGCAATAATTCCCAGCTGACTCCACGAAAAATAGCTAACAAACTGAGCGGCAAAGAACATCAGTACTAGGTAACCGGCCATTGTAGACATGCTAGCCTCCATACCTTGCACGACATCAGCCTGCTGTTTAAAGCGTCCGCTGACGCGGCCAAACACCACGCCCGCCAAGGCCGCGTAAAAGCTGACGATGACCACGATACCGCTCATAAAGGGTGATTTTAAAATACTGCCGTCGACGCCACGCAATACGCCGGCATCCGGCAACAATCCCCAAAGTAGTAAGCCAATAAACACAAGACTAAAAAGCCCCGCGGCCTTGAGGCCATGTTTATCGGCCGCGCTCAAACCTTCATCCGTCTGTGTCACCGCCGCGGGTGTATCAAAGCGTGGCGCGACCCAGCGCTCGGTCACCCAGGTGCCCACAGCACCAATAAGAAAGGTCGAGGCCACAATAAAATAATAATTACCGGCGGCGCTGACCTCATAACCTGAACGCACCAAGATCGCCGCCTCGGTGGTGATACCAGCCATGACCGCATCGAAGGGGCCGATCAACAGGTTGGCGCTGAAACCACCCGAGACACCGGCAAATGCGGCGGCTATACCTACGATGGGGTTGCGACCCGCACTGGCAAAGACAATCGCGGCCAACGGGATCAGTACCACGTAACCGGTATCGGCGGCGAGACTCGATAACACCCCCGCCAACACCACGACCAAACTCAACAGTTGTTTCGGCGCTTTCAGTACCGTCGCCCGCAACGCCGCGGAGAGTAAGCCGGAATGTTCGGCCACACCTATACCCAGAATCGCGACCAACACCGTGCCGACCGGTGCAAAGTGGGTGAAGTTGGTCACCGCCTTGGAGAGTATCTGTACCAAGCCTGCCGCACTTAATAAATTAACCGCGCTGATGGTATCGCCCGTCTGTGGGTGAACAGCGGAGACGCCCATCATCGCGGTCACCGCCGAGAGCAGCAGCACCCATACACACAGGTAGACAAACAATAAGGTTGGGTGCGGTAGACGATTACCCAGCTGTTCAATGCGTATAAGCACACGCGGAACAAATGAGATTGTGTCGGAAGAAGGGGGCATGGTTAGATCCATCAGCAAAGGTACGAATACTGAAAGTCTAACACGCAGAACTGAGTCGCCAAGCCCGTGACTCTATAAAGCCACGGACTTAGCTAAACGGAGAGTCAGAGAAGGGAAAGCTGTTCTAACTTGGCCCGCACGGGCCCAAAGCTACGGCGATGAATCGGCGTCACGCCCAATTTGTCCAAGGCTTCCATGTGCACCTTGGTCGGGTAACCTTTATGCCCAGCAAAACCATACCCTGGGTAGGTCGTATCCATGACGACCATCTCGCGATCGCGTGTGACCTTAGCCAAAATTGAGGCCGCACTGATGGCCTGCACTCGGCTGTCGCCCTTCACCACCGCTTCGGCGGCATAACTCCATTTTGGAATTTTATTGCCATCAACCCACACGTGTTCCGGCTGAATCGGCAATCCTTCCACCGCTCGCTTCATGGCTAATAAACTGGCCTGAAGGATATTGATTTGATCGATTTCTTCAAAACTGGCGCGTGCTATGCAAAAGCTCAGCGCTTTTTCTTTAATCTCATCAAACAAACGCTCGCGCTTTTTCTCGGTGAGCTTTTTCGAATCCGCCAGCCCTTCAATCGGGTTGTTTGGATCAAGTATCACCGCCGCCGTGACGACGTCACCGGCGAGCGGTCCGCGCCCGACCTCATCCACACCGGCACCGAGCAAGCCCTGGTATGTACTAACGAAAGGTTCCATAACATTCCCCTTTTAAAAACAGACCTTTAAAATCAACCGGCACGTTTATGCCACTGACTTATTTTTAATAAGTTGTAAGATAGCGTCCGCCGCCTGTGCACTGGCATCGCATTTAATGACTTTATGCAACGCCGTAAATCGATCTTGCAACGCTTGATCACGTTCTGGGTTATTCAATACCGCCAGCATCTCTTCGCTCATACGGGCGGGTGTCGCATCGCGCTGCAATAACTCTGGCACCAGCGCCTCATCGGCCAACAAATTAGGCAGCGAAAAGAAACGGGTTTTAACCAAGCGCTTGAATATTTGGTAAGACAACGGCGTAAATTTATAGGCTACTACCATTGGCCGCTTTAACAACATGGCTTCCAAGGTAGTGGTGCCAGAGGCCATAAGCACCATTTCAGCAGCGGCCATAACCTGATGCGATTGACCATCCACTAAGGTAATAGGAAGTTCGGGGTAATCGGCCA
>Ga0209826_1001299_pt1 | contig 17462 bp, 12 predicted proteins | sample GOMGulsemesocosm_5_FD_184637 | JGI IMG/M metagenome (GOLD analysis project Ga0209826, IMG submission 184637) | Methane-oxidizing microbial communities from mesocosms in the Gulf of Mexico - GOM15C Gulf of Mexico (SPAdes) (version 2) | ecosystem: Environmental > Aquatic > Marine > Cold seeps... | reverse complement strand
CGAGCACCTGCTGCATCAAAGGTATTAATGCGATCAACTAAAGCTTTAATGCCAAATACTTGCTGATAACGAGCGACAATCTTGCCTGCTTTTTTATCAAACAAGGTAAATAGTCGAGTCATCTCAAGCAAACGGTCAGGGCGTAATAAACTGATGATCAGTCTATCTTGGTCGGTAACGGTTAAATCACCTGCGGAAATTAACGATAAGTAGTCATCTTTGGCGTAAGCAGGGCGATGATTGAACAAACTGTTAAGCTGTTTATCATTAAGGCTCCGATTTTTTAGGCGAACAAATTCAGCCTCAGGTATTAACTCTTCTTTCCACTTTGACCAAAACTTCTCAGGAGTACCGCAAGTACCATACAAGCCTTCATGTCCGTTGACCGATAGCAATAACTGACTGTAAGCAAATAAGTGAGGGATTTCTTGCTGCCCTTGATTGCGAATTTGTTGAGAAATCGCCTCAGCATTGGTTGATTTACCTTCTTTATTTGAATCAGGGCGTTTTGCTTCAATAATGACTAGTGGTAGGCCGTTTACAAAACAAACGATATCAGGAATGCGATTACCTGTACCTTCAGCATTTTGTACCACCAATTCTTCAGTAAAATGAAATTGGTTATTCTCAATATTGTGCCAATCGATAAGTTGAATAGTTGGCGAGGCTTTTTTACCATCAACAAACTCTGTAACACTTACGCCATACATCATAGCGTTATAGAGCTTCTCATTAGCCGCTTTAAGTCCTAAATTCATTGCAGGGTTTAACTCATGCATCACTTTATCAATTGCTGCATCAGTCAGCTTGTGTTGCTTACCAGCAAAGGGAAAAGTTTGTTTGGCTAAGAATGCTCGCATAACAGGTATTAACAACACTTGGTGAGTGCTTTTTTTATCTGCCGTAAATGGATTGCCACGTAAGGCTTCGCACTCACTAGGCGGAATAAACTGATAACCTAAATTAGTTAGCAAGGTTAGCGCAGGAATTTTTGAGCTGAATTCTTCTTTAAAATTAACTGTCGTTTGTATCATTATGCCTTCCGTTGCTTATTCAACGTTGCTTGATTCCGCAGCAGCAGTATCAATAGTTCGACCTTGGTATTCATGCAAGGTAACGCCTTCCTCTGTTTTCCAGTCTTTCCAACCATTTGAAGTGGCTAGTAATAAAAACATTGAAGCCCCACTGGGGGTTTGGAATAAATAATCACGTTGGAAAACAGAACGTTCTCCCTCGCTTGTAATCACGCCTTTGGCTAATAGCCGATCGCGTTTATCGAAAAAACGTTGTTCTGTTTTTCTTTTGGTCATCATCGGGGCTGAAGAGCCTTTTAATACCACCATGCCTTCGTTGGTAAAAATGCCTTTGGCATCCACTCCTGTTCGATTACACGTAAAGATTTGTTCGGTTTTTAAAGCTGCTGGTTCAGCTAACGATTCAAAAATCGGATAACCTAAAGTTGCTAACAGTAACCGGCCAATTTCATGAATTTCGTCACAATCTGCTTTAAGCGGAATAGGTGTATGGGGCTTTTGCCCACCGTTACCATTTAATAGCTCATAACGTTGGCAATGACGCGCTTTTTCAATGGAAAGAGACTCCATATAAAGTACATGGGTTTGCGTTAGGTTGTTAGTGAGTGACACCAACACAAGTGCTCGTTCCCAGTCCTTTTTTCCGTTTTTATGATGCTGCATAAGACGAGTGCCCACATCGCCTGACTGCCCAACATACAACTCGTCTTTGTTGTCGCCCGACACCAAAAAGTATAAGCCGACTTGCTTGGCTTCTGGCATTTTAAGAAAGTCAGCCATATCATTACGTGGTACTTCAATTAAGCGAATAATAGAGGTGGTTTGCTCTGCAATACGAATGCCTGAAGGATCTCCACTGGGTAAAAATATCTGAATGGTTCTTGGCCGCTTATGATTCATCATGAAACGCCCTTATTAATTATAATTTTGGACGGAGCTAGATTACAAATCTGATCTATTAGACTTTCAGCGTTCAGCAGCACGATAAATATTATGAGTATTAGAGCAAGCCAAAGAGTTAAGGGTACTTTATCCCTAACAAAGCCAAATGGTCGATATTTGTTTATCCACTCAATTTGCTGCTCCCAAAAAAATTTATAATGAGCAAACCAAGTTGCGAACATAATATGATGAGATGCGCAATTTTGATTATATCTCGTCTCAATATCTTGTAGCTTACTCTGAATTGCTCCTATATCAGGTGATTGTTGTTCAGCTTCAGATATTAAGTGTTTTAGTTCGTTAAATAAGTCAGTTAGTTTAATGCCTTTTTCTTCATAATTTGCTTTATCTCCATTTTTCATTGTGATGTATAAGCCGATGAGACCTAGCACGAGGATAGTGCAAGACATAAGTTTTGTTGATAGCTCAGAAAAGGCTAACGCATAAATACCAAAGGCCATTGAGATAAAACTAATTAACCCCGGTAGCTTTTCAATTATTTCAAAACTAGCAAAGTGTAATTTAGCTGAATACCCAACGTTGTAGCCGGTTTCAGCAATATGTTTTTTTAAGTTATTGTTGTCCATTTTTACCTCACTGAATTGGTACGTCAATTCTATCTTTTGCTACAACCACGCCGTTTTTAATGACATAACACTCAACAATGTGTTCACCAACAAAACTTGTAGTTTCTTCTTTCTTACGATGTCCTTTGTCCACAACAATATCACCTCTGATACAATTTCGTCTTTCGGCTTCGACACCGCGATTCAGTACTTTCCATTTAATAATTACTTCACCAGGTACATCAAGTGAATCAACATAAAACTTCAGTTTTTTGCTTGCGCTAAGTTTCATTTTTTTCGCTAACATGGTGCGTAGTAAAGCTTCTCTAAATCCATTCTGTAAAACGTCACATTCAATTTTCATATTGTATCGAATGTCAATTGGATACAGGTCTTCAATAAATTGCTCCGACTGTTGAAATGCATTAGTTGATTTACTTTCTTGAGCTACTTGAGCCGCCGGAGGGAATGGACGGCCAAATACCTTTTTCCATTTTTTGTTAGCGGAATCTGCTTCACCAGCATCAATTGCTTTCAGACACAAGTTGTATGCTTTTTGAGCCTTCTGCTGAAATTTGCTTTTGACATTAACTCTTTGATTACTACCTAAGGCTAGGTAGTAATCTTTGTTTGACTCTTCTGATAAGTATTTGAAGAAATCTCTACACATCCAGTCATAAAAAGCAGTAGAACGCTTATCGTAATCGGAGTTAGAGTTGAGAAAATTATACGCCAATGTATCAATCAATAGTCCGCCCATAGCAACACCGCATTGATTCTTCCATGCTCTAACCATTTTGCAAAGCTTGCGTAGGTTTCTATTTTTTTGATCTACAAACTCTTTCATCGCCTTAATTTCTTCGCGAGGTTTTGTTACCTTCCACTTACCACCATTGTAGGTGTCGGGATACTTAAAGCTTGCATCGTCTTGCTCAAAAACTGGCTGAACCTCAACCATAAACCCGTTATAAAGAACCTGTACTACTAAGCGATCTTTTTTCACGGTTGTTCTAGGGTATCTAGCTTGAATGGCGTTCTTGGTATCATCCAACAATTTAGATTGTTTTCCGTCTTTATAATCATTCCATTTAGAACTTGGCATTATATAAAGCATATCTAAGTCCGAAATGCCTTTTATACCAGTCCACCTACCATAAGAACCAACCTGCAAGCTGTTAGCTGTTTTTGATTCGGTATTTCTAAATTTCCTGTTGAGTGCAGAAGTTACCTCTTCGTACTTTGATGTAATTGAAGCACCATTATTTACGGCTAAATTACTTAAAAAGTCAGTAAACATCTCTGTTGTTGTCATTTATATTCCTTTATTTACACTGCTACTCTGCGCTTACCTGTTAACAACTGCTGCATTAACGCTTTTTTCTCTTGTTTTAAATCGACAAGTTGTTGTTCGAGTAATACTATTTCTTTATCTGCGTTGATTAGAACTGATGCTACTTTTTGTTGCTCTTCAACTGTGGGGGGGGAGAAAAACTTGGTTTTTTTTGCATTTGAAATTGTAAAGGTTCCGACAGTGGTGATCGTAGTCTGATTTACAATTTGGTTTTGAATGTATGTGCTTTCAAAGCAATAATTAAAAAAATTGCTATCCACAGAACCGTTAGACTTAAAACACAAAACGTTACCATCTTTAAAATAAAACTTATCTCCCTTTTTTACCTGGTAGATAATCCCTAATGTACCGACACCACTTACCAAAAAATCACCTTCGCTTGGTAAACCATATTTTGCTTCAAGATTGGAAAATAATTGTTCACTTATAAAAATTTTACTCTTGAAAGGTTCTCTCTTCGCTAGAGACACTAATTCACGTGTCCTCAAAAATGGCACACCGTGATCACACCAATCAGCTTGAAGAACTCTTTTACTAGAACCAACGTCAAAAGCTTCGCTAATTAACATCGTATTCCACAGACCATCAAACGGTTTACCTGATTGATCAAGTAGGCGTTTTTTGCCTGTGAGCAGTTGTTGCATTAGGGCTTTTTTCTGCTGTTTGCTGTTGTCGATTAAGCGCTCGGTGGTGCTAATCGCTTTATCCCAAGTGCCAAGGGTTTTGGCTATTTTGCGTTGTTCTTGGAGGGGGGGGAGATTTAATTTGTACTTTCTCAAGTCACCTAGATTAATACGTTTTTGAGCAGAACCAATTGCTTGCTCAATAAGCCTGTCATTAATAAAGGGAGATTTCAGATACTCAGAGAAATAATTTACATCAACCTTGTCATTTAGCTGCATTACAGCTAATGCCCTGTTTACGTTCCAGCCAGCACAAGATTCAGGTACTACCATAGTACGCCCTACAGTTCCCATTACGGAAAGTAGCACTTCTCCACCCTTTAATGCTGTACGCTTGTACTCTTTATGAAGCTCTTGGCTAACTTTAATTATTCGAGTACCTGAAAAACCATCCTTACCAATATCTACCGTCCTTATCATTGGTACTCCATTTTCAACTTCAGTACCAGGTTGCAGAATCCCGTACGCTAAAGATTTTTCATCCTTTAGACATTCCTCTATTTCCACAATATCAAAATCATTAGGCACCATAACCCAACTCCTTTAAAAACCCTGCCATTTCGACTTCAAGCGTATCGAGTTCATTTTTAAGCGTGACGCGTTCAGTGCGTACTGCCACTAAATCAATCTCCGCTTCTTCTTCAAAGGTATCAACATAACGCGGGATATTAAGATTAAAATCATTTTCAGCGATTTCATCAAAACTGGCTAAATAGGCGTATTTATCAACAGTTTTACGGGCTTTGTAGGTGTCTATAATTTTTTGAATATTCTCAGGCGTTAGCAGGTTTTGGTTTTTGCCCGATTTAAATTCGCGACTGGCATCAATAAATAGCACCGTGTTATCTGATTTTTGCTTTTTAAAGAGCAGAATGGCGGCGGGAATACCTGTGCCAAAAAACAGCTTTTCAGGTAAGCCAATCACCGTATCCAGCAGGTTTTCTTCGATTAATTGCTTGCGAATTTTGCCTTCAGAAGACGCTCTAAATAATACGCCATGCGGCACGACCACGCCCATGCGCCCCGTTTCGGGCTTCAGGGTTTCAATCATGTGGCTGATAAACGCATAATCACCTTTGGTTTTTGGTGGTACGCCTCGTCTAAAACGACTATATGGGTCGCTGCTCGCATCTTCATGCCCCCATTTATCTAAAGAAAAGGGCGGGTTGGCTGTCACGATGTCAAAGTGTAATAAGCCTGTTCCTTCTTTATCTAATAACTGAGGGTTACGAATAGTGTCGCCCCATTCAATACGGTGGTTGTCTTCACCGTGAAGAAACATGTTCATTTTGGCGAGTGCCCATGTTGCGCCAATGGCTTCTTGACCGAATAAGGCATACTTTTTTGAGCCTGAATTTTTACGCACCATTGCGCCACATTTTAGTAATAATGAGCCACTTCCAACACACGGATCACATATTTGATCACCTTCAATTGGCTCTAAAATAGTTGCGAGTAAGTCTGATACCTCTGGCGGAGTGTAATATTCACCAGCAGTGGCACCACTGCCAGCGGCAAAGTGTTTGATAAGGAATTCGTAAGCATTACCAATAACATCTAAGCTACCAACACGCTCAGAGCTTAAGTTTAAAATGTCTTTACCAAAATCTTCTAGTAAGTGGCGTAGTAAATCGTTCTTTTGTTTTTCTTGACCTAGCTTGTCGGTATTAAAACTGATGTCTTGGAATACATTTTTAAGTTTGGTGCCGTTGGCTTCTTCTAAAGCATGTAGCGCCTGGTCAATACGTTGCCCGTTACCCGCTTGGTGACGTTGTTCGTATAAATCCCAAAAACTAGCGCCTTCTGGTAATACAAAGCGCTGCTTTGACATCATGGCAGTTATTAATTGCGGATTATCACCATGTTGTTCAACGAGCTTCTTGTAGTCGTCTCTATAAACATCAGAGATGTATTTCAAGAACAGCATGGTAAGTACGAAGTCTTTATATGTATCTGCGTTAATAACGCCTCTAAAGGTGTCGCAAGCAGCCCATACTGCTTTGTTGATATCGTCCTGATTTATTTGGCTGTTTGGCATTTGTTTTATTCCTTGATGGTTGAATTTTTTATCGTTTAATTTTTAGCTAAGCTCATTGCTGGCTATGGCTTCAAGTTGTTGCTGCCTGTTATCAATAAGTTGTTGTAATATTTTTTGCTCTTTCACTGCGCAGCGGTGCATAGCCGTTAATTGCCTCTGTTTTTCTATTGGCAGCATTGTAATAGGCGCATATTCTAATATTTGCTTACGAATGCTCAAATAAAGCGAGCCTTCTGCCGTTGTCTGAAAATAGCGCTGTGCAGGTAATTGATTTAATTGCCAACATATAAATTCTGGCGTTACCAACTCTTTAAATGCTGGTTTTATTCGTGCTAAAAAGAAATGTGGCGAGCACACCATTTGCATTGGCGGGTCTTCTACCAACGCGGAATAGTGCTTGGCTCCCTTTGCCACAAATAATATATCTCCCACCTTTAACCAGTCGGGCTGTTTTTTACTTGTTAGCGTAGTTTTTATCACTTCATCCTGAATTATCTCACCAGTGGCCTTTGTGTTTCGTACCTGCACAACATGCACATCACCGTTTATATCTGGCTCTATACTGCCCCGAAAAGGGTGGCCTGAACGGATGTCTGCAATCTCACAAAGCTTTGTTGTAATTGATTTACTCATGATTTTTCTGCTTCTTCATAATGATTTCACAAGACATAAAGCCGAGAGAGCAATGTCTTTTTTGAATTAATAAAAGCTATTAATTTATGAAAAATTATCTTGGCGCAGATGGATTAAATAGTCAATATATATTATGCAGTATTTAAATAATGCAAAAAATGTGTTGACTCGATGAGCTCTCGTTCTTATAATAAATGCAGTATTCTAATGGAGCGTTTAAATATTGAATGATAGTTACCCAAAAGTGATAAGGCAAAATGTGAGGCTAGGCGTCCTGCCTTATCTTTCATCTACTACAGGTCCTGATAGTCGTAAGGTTATGTTCCATGAGGAGCATTTGGTGGAGCGCTTCCCTAGGGTTTTATCGTTAACGCGGGTACTAGATGCACTTGAGATTAATCTTTTCTTGGAGCATCGATATAAAGGAAAATTTATGCCTCCTAAACGTGGAGGTAATAAAAACCTTCTTGGTGGCGTATCCATAGTTACCTTGAACTCACTAGCTAACTCAATGTCATTATTTTTACAGTGGATTGAAAAAAATAATGTGGACTGGCATGAGGTGTATGCAGTCAGCGATAGTGATAAAGCTAAATATTGGTTACCCGTTTATCGCTACCGTAAACATCTCATTGACCAGGTTAAAGAAAAAAGTATTTCTAGAGATACTGCAAGCTTATATATAAACCATGTGCGCCAGTTTTATGAATGGGCAAAAACCCAGCGACGCATAGACAAGCTACCTTTTAAGTATAAAAAAATAACGATTAAGAAAAAACGTAAAGACGGTGAAATAGATTTACTGTTCACGCAATATGGGTTTAAGGAAAGGGGGTTTACAGTTACCACAACAGATTTAACTATCCCGAAAAAATACACGCAGAAAAAGGCATTGGGCAGTGAATTGTCACCATATAACCAAAGTGAACTTAAAGTACTTTATGCCAGTAAAACCTTAAGTAAACATGGGGAAAAGTTAAGAGTTGATTTGGCAGTTCAATGCGGCCTGAGAGCTGTGGAGGTGGCATGTTTCTTAGCAGATCATGTAGTTGATCCCACCTTAGACGGCAATAGTGTTTATTACGCTTTAATTGTAGGCAAATACAATAAAGAACGCAGCATTATGATCTCTAAGGGGTTAATGGGAGCTCTTTGGAAATATCGTAATAGTGAGGAGCACCTGAATAGGCTGGCGAAGTGGCAGCTTGCGAAAGGTAGCTGTGAAGGTGCGCCGCTATTTTTAAATCGCTCTGGGAAATTTATGATTGCGAAATCGGTAGGTAATGTGATTTCAAAAGTCAGGAAAGAGTTGAAGCCAGAAGGAGTGAAACTAGAACGAGATTTTCATGACTTGCGTTCAACTTTTGCTACTAACTTGGCTGGATTTTTAATAAGTAAAAACCTTCCTCTTGGATTTATTCAATACAAGCTAATGCTATTAATGGGGCATGCGGACTTCTCGACTACACAAAAATACATCAACTTTTCACGTTCCTTAACGTTTAATAAGCAAATGTCTAGCTGGGTAGATGAACTGTTTGGTGAATTTGTTTCGCCATTGCAAGAAGTAGCCTTTGGCACAGAAAAGACAGCCAATGATAATGCTTGATGCTACTGTTGATTTGGCTTTGTTAAGCGAATCATTGAGACCTCATTTGACCGCAGAAAACGAAAAGCGCGTGCGACTACATTTGAGCTTTTTTAAGAGGCTATTGTCGGAATTTCCAGAGCTTAGAAAGGAATGTGTAGCGCTACAAAGCCATGCAGAAGCGTTATTCATTAAAGACTATTGGTTAAGGCTAGAAGCTACACAGATACTTTCAGGCACTAACGATGTGCTATTCCGTCGATGCTTATATCACTTTGCTAAATGCCTAAAACCTGAAGTAAAGAAACCAAGTGTAGTTAGAGTATTTGATACGGATATTGATTTACTTAATTGGTACCGAATCAGATTTTCTTTGGGGCAAGAGTTACATGAAGCTATCGCTTGTTGGGATAAAACTGATGAAGTAGCTAGTACAACCCGCCGTTCAAATGCACAAAAAGCACTCCAATGCTTAAAACTACTATGCCAGACCCATGATGATGTTTTAAATGGTTTGTCCGACAAGGGGCTGCAATGGTTTTCTTCAGCGAATAAGTTTAGGCAGCTACTTAAAAAATACTCCATTCCTGATACAAACCACACCCTGGAATCATCATTATTCGGAGTGTTACAGGCATACCAACCGATGAGGTTTGCGACTGTTAGTGTGCAAATAAACCATAAAAAAGTAGATATAACGGACTTGGTTCAAAGCAACCCATGTATTGAAAAACAGCTGCGAAGATTGGCTCGGCAGGATAAATATACTGGTGCAATAGAACATAATTTAAATTCAGTAACACAACGGTTTATAGCCAATGTAACGAGCGTGAGAAACGTATTTGAAAAGTTTCCTAAATTACTAAATGGAACGGGTTTAGATAGCTTTAAAAATGATCAATATGAGCTATTAAAATGTTCGAAGGGTCTCTTGAAGAGAGAATATTTTTCTGAGCTATTACTGTTCTTGCAGGATTATTTTGGACATGAGATACATCGTCATCAATATGTGGTGAATCTATTACCTTTTTACTTCGAAAAGAAAGATAAGTACAGGCTGATTGACTACTCTGAGGTTGCCATTGCGAGCCCTAAAGTAATGAAGGAAGTAATTGAGCTGCATAAATCTGAGGTCGAACTACTTACAGAAAAGAGTTATAGCGTAGAAACGTTGCATACACACTTTGGGAGAATAAAGCAGCTGTTACGAGGTTATGTATTTCCCCATTATATGGGCGAGTTAGTCCGGCACGGTTTCATGTGTTTTAGCCGGGATAAGAATCGAATTCAGAAAGGTATTTTTCAACAAGTCCAATCAAATGTTAAAAACAAAAGTATTACCCGAAGAACGGGCATGTCATACATAGGGGTGCTTAGGTGGTTGATGGAAATAACCGGTCAGCAGGTTGTCGAAGCTTTTAAAATCTCTCATAAGCGACATGATCGGCACGCTAGGAGATTGAAAGTTGAAGACCTGTATACCGATGAAGAACTTAAAGAACTGGTGTTTTATATTGAAAAAGGGATTCGTGAAGCAGATACAAATCAACAGTTATTAGCACTCTACTTTGCACGCATTCAGGTTAAATCTTGTTGGAATACATCACCTATGTCGGATATTGAACTAAGTGATATTACCGACGTGCCTATACCAACCGCTAGGAAAAGTATTACGCTGCTTATTCAAAAACCTCGTAAGGGATACGGCATTGATACATACTCGTTAGATGATCGGACAGTTAATAGCGTCATGCGAGATATTTTATTTGTTAGGGATGAGCTGACAGCGGACTATCGTGACACCACCGTCGGTGATTTAAATAAATACTTATTTATTTTTAAAGATAAGACTCGTATTTTCCGGCTTGACGATAACAATATAGTTTCTCATATTAAAACCATTCTTCACCGCTTAGGTTGCCGGGTTACTTACAACTCGATGAGGGTTAGAAAGAACGGTGTTAACCATTTATACCGTGAAGTTTCGAAGCAGATGCTAGCCTATGAATCAGTAAAGCTGCATACATTCGAAACCTTTATTCAGAACTATCAGCGAGTGAACGAGTCTCAAACACAGCAGACTCTACAAACAGCGGTAGATGTTATGCAGCGTTATTTTACGGGCCGAGAAATAGCCCCTGAAATTCGTATATTAATGACTGATGATAGTACCTCTCAAAAAACACCTGCAGGAGAGTGTGAATCTAAAGGCAATGATTTCGAGGCAAAACAATATCAAAAGGAACATCGCCACTTAACAGCACAAGTTGATGAGGTTTTGTGTAGCGATTTCCTTGCATGTATTTGGTGCAAACACTTTAGAACAGTGGCAGACGCTGAACATGTTTGGCAATTATTGAGCTATAAGAACTATGTACTGGCTGATATGGGTGCGAGTATCTCGGGTATTGATAATAATGACTTCCAACGAGAAGCACTAGAAGTATTACAGTTGCGTATTGATGCCATTTTGGATCAAATTAAAATAAAAAACCCAGAGGCTGTAACACAGGGATGGGAGTTATTGAAAGAAAATGGCATGCATCCTTTCTGGGAGTTTGCAGTTACTTCAGTTGAAGACAAGTCGGAGTACACTCTATGACCGGTATTGGAATTGTCATTGAACAAAGTTTAATAATAGATGGAGAGATTCGATTAAAGCCTTTTAGCAAGGAAAACAATGAGTCTTTGCAGTCGGTGATTTTATGGGACTTTATAAGAATTAATAAGCGCCAAATCACGTGTTTTAGCGACTATTCATGGTTTTCAGAAGGAAATAAATTATCAATTTCCTTTAATGGATTAAGCCCAGAGTTTTGTTATGAGCTGAAAGCAATGACCTTAGGAATGTATACCCAAGGCTCAGGAGAAGGTATGGAACCACTTTCTTGGATGTCTATCCAAAAGATAATAGGGCATTTGAGACGTTTGGCAGTTTGGTTTCAATCATACAAAATTAATAGTTTTGAAGGCCTTCAAGCTGTGCCTGAGTTAAGGCTAAGAAATATTATTCTAGACTTCACACAGCAAGCAGAGTTACAAAAACACCCATCGTTTTCAGTATCGATATTATCAGCTATCTATTGGCTTAAGGCTTATGCTTTAGTTGAATCAGAGAGGTTCTTTGAGCTAATGATCGAATACTTTTCACCATATTCCTTTTTGAAAAAAGAACGCCAATTGAAGCATTCAATTATTCCTGTTCGGATAATGAAGGAAGTACTGAAAACTTGTGATCGACACTTAATTAAAACTGAAGAAGACTATGTTGGATGGTTTGAGCTTCAAAATAAAATCAACAACGCGATACCATTGGTTAGATCGGAAATGTTCTCAAAAACGACCTATGTTGATACTTTAAGCAATGAAGAAAATGCTCTGGTTAATAAACATTACCTCACCATTAAAGAATTTCGGCAATATGTGTTTGTTTTGGTTCTCAGCTATACAGGGATGCGATATAGCGAAGTGATGGCGTTACCAGATAATGCAGGAATCAAAAAAAATGATGATTTCTACCTGAAATCATTGTTATCAAAAACGACTGACGATACACAAATTCTTGAGTGGGTAACTAACGAAGTAGCATATCGTGCGGTATGTTTATTAACGAAAATTAATAAGGTATATCGAGAGCGGGCGGAATTGCTTTTGGAGCACCATGCGACAGCTCTTCCAGAAAAAAGAAGGCTTAACTTAGAATTTGGCCTAGGGAATAAAACGTTGTTTGGTGTTGTTCCACATAAAAAATCATGTGAGTTTGTATCACATGTTAAATCAACTGATGGTGGTTTTAACAACATTAACAAAATGTTTGTAATCCCAGTGACTGAGCCAGATATTACTGAATTAGAAAAAATGGGGTGCAATTACCAGTCTGTTAGTTCAAATCATAAAAGATTTAAGCAACCATATAACAAAGGTGACTATTTTAATTTTACTGCACACCAATTTAGGCATACTTTTGCTTGGTTTATTGTTGCCAATCGACTTGGTGATTTAGACGATATCAAATATCAGTATAAGCATTTAGACCACATGATGACTTTGGTTTATAGCCAGCGTGGTTACGACTCGATGGAGGAGCTTGTTAGGCTTACTGATAGCTTCTCAGAGTTCATGACCTCTCAAGCGATGGAAGAAATAGTAGTGGCCGCACAAGATGGAGCACTGGCAGGTAAAGGTGGTCAGAACTTTATTGCTAGACTCGGTGAAATACTAAATGAGGATTTAACTACTGGAAGCAACCCCCACTTTAATAATATGCAGGAATTGCTTGAATTTTCGGCTAAACATTCGAGCAACTTTAGAGGGTTATCACATGGTTATTGTACTAAGGGTAGTGATTGTAAAGTAAGGAATGCCGCTGATCCTAGTCATTGTGTCTCTTGTAGTTCTTATATTGCCACTCCGCGACATTTACCTCATTGGTTGGTTGTTAAAAAGCGATGTGAATCTCAATTAGCAAGTTTTGAAAAGTTCCCTAAAGAATTACAGGAAAGGTTTAAAGCTTTCAGTGTTGCATTAAAAGACAACCTTGAAGCCGCCAACATAATTACTCAACAGCTTACGATTAAAGCTAAGGAAGCACAGTTATGACCCAAAAAATTGATGTTTCAACAGCAGATAAAATCAGCTTAGTTCTGCATGAAATGATGGATAAAAAGGAAAAAATAAACGTTAGTCAGGTAGCTAAAAGGTTAGGACTGTCTCATTCTGCAATTTACAAGTTATACCCAGACAAGCTTGTTGAAATTCAAAAAGCACAGCGCCATCAGAAGAGTATGAAGGAATCTGTTGATGTTGGTGTAAAAGTTGAAAAACTGAAGAAAGACATTGCGGCATTAAATAAAAATGCAGCTGAGAACAAGCAGCTAGTTAACTCATATAAAGAGCAAAACGAGATATTGTGGGAACACATACAGCAGGTTTATAACATGTACGATGAAATGTTGGCTGAACGCAATGCGTTCGCTCAGCGGTTGGAAAATGGTTAAGAGCACAGGCGAGGAAATACGGGTGTACAAATACTTGGAGACTTTAATATGAAAGGAAGTAGCAAAGAGAATAAATCTAAAATTTCATCTGCCGTTGAATTGGTAGCATCAAACCTTAAAACAATTTATGAGAAGTATAATATTTCTCAATATATTGAATGTGACAAGGGGTGCTCTTCTTGTTGCCATCAAATAGTTACAATTAGTATTTTTGAGGCTATAAGGCTGGCAGAGAGTATTGTTAAATTAGGTGAAACAGAAATAATTAGAATCAGGCGTCTTGCCGAAAAAAATGTCAAAGTTAACAATGGCATTAAAATTGATTCTGAAAGATGGGCACACCAGCTTCCTTGCCCTTTATTAAATGATGGTATTTGCTCTCAATATGAAGTTAGGCCTATAGTCTGCCAAGTTGCAAACTCAAATTCGCGTGAGAAATGCAAACAACTCTATGAAGATAAAAACACGCGGGGTCTCGAAGTCCTAGAAGTAATGCCGCCAAGTCATGTAGGTATTACTAATGATTCCATAAATATGAGTTTGATTGAAGCTGTTAAAAATGCTGGAATTGTTATACCAAAAACAGACAGGTTTTATAAACATGCCGTACAAATTGATATTGATAAGCTCCTTCTTTATTTATGTGCTAATACAGTTGAGCAGCGAAAAAACAGGGTTAAACGTTTAATTAACTTCGATAAGAAAATACTTAACAAACTTAAAAAAACATCAATGAACCTTAATGAATATGAGCATGTATATAACGTTAAGATTGACTAGGTTAGCTAGGGTCTAGAATAAGCACCTCAATGATTCAAATTGAGGTAACAGTTCGCGATAATTAATACGGAGAAGAAGGGCTCATAACCGTCAATACTCCTTTAAAAGTGTTACCCATTATGAAGTCATAGCCGACGGGGTGGTCACAATTTTTATTACCGGCTAAATGACATTAACTTTACGCCAAAGTCAATTGTTAGCCTTATTGTGCAAATGCTTGAACCGTTCAAAGGCCGCGTTTATGATCCTGCCATGGGCAAACGTTACATACCCTCTTTTAATCCCACACCATACATGTTTCAATGGTGACAAATTAATAGGCTCTTTGTTCAGATGGAAATCCTTGCTGACTAGTATTGAGCTATTCAAGGAGGAACCAAATGGCCAGTCTTGAGCTCATCCATTATCAACCACGACGAGCAGAGGTAAATGATGGCTCGCTTCAGTGGAAAGACTTAAAAAGAAAACCAATCAATAATCTTCCACAAATTGCTTGGGAAGATAATTCAACTTGGGCTGAAGCCAATCTTTGGGCGTTGGATCAAGCCACATCCTCAAAGCGTGATTTAAAAACAGTTCGCTCTAACATGGCTCATCTGCTTGGCTATTCAAAATGGCTGGAAGCTGAATCAATTGCATGGTGGTATTTCCCTGAAAGAGAAAGTGAACGATGCCTTATTCGTTTCAGAGGGGCTTTGGTAGCAGCAAGAAATAATGGCGAGCTTGCGCCAAGCACGGTGTCACAGAGGATGGCGGCAGTGATTCGTTTCTATAAATGGATGCTCTCACGTAGGCTTATTTCACCGGAATGGCCAATGTGGGAAGAGCGCTCTGTAGGAATAACGCTCACGAATTCATTTGGTCTCGAACACACAATGCGTGTGGCTAGCACTGATCTCTCGATACCTAATCGCAAAGTCGCCGGAGCAATCCAACTAGAAGATGGCTTATTGCCGGTGTCCATTTCAGCAATGAAAGAAATATTGACTTTGGCAGATAAAACGTCGACGGAAGAGCTTTCGTTGATGCTTAGAATAGGCTTCTTTACTGGATTACGATTAGGTTCCATCACTGACCTTAAAGTAAAAACATTACAGGATGCCACGATTGTTCCGGAGGTTGGCTGGAAGCGTTTGGCCGTTGGGCCCGGAGCCAGGCCGCCAGTAGCAACAAAATTTAGTGTTTCCGGAGCGGTGCCAATTCCTGAAGAGTTACTTGATCTTCTGCTCGACTATTCAATCAGTACAAGACGACTAAAGCGGCAAGCATTAGCAAGTCCTGAAGATCAAGGTCTGCTTTTTCTTACACGTTATGGAAATTCATATAGTGGTGATGATAGCCGAGCCGTCAACGTGGAGATGTCGCGCCTAAGGTCTTCTGGTAAAAAAGACGGCATAAAAGTGCTGCGTGGATTTCACTTTCATAGAACTCGAGCAACTTTTGCAACGGAGTTAATGCGGGTTGCACTTAAGTTTATGCCGGTTGGTGATGCTATTCAATATGTGAGGGAATCCTGCCTTCATAAAGACGAAAGCACAACTATGAAATACATAAAGTTCATCGAAGCGAATAAGGCAATGTCCGAAGCGGCAGATGCATTTACTAGCTTATTCATGGGGCTTCGCTAATGAGTGAGCTAGATCTTACGTTTCCTAGTTTTCCACTTGGTACACATCAAGTGCCATGGGATATGAAAATACTACTATTCAAAGGTGCTGTAAGTGAAGCCCGGAAATCGGCGATGTTATCGATAGATAAGGGAAAATTTGGCAAGCCAATCGAAGAACGAATTCCACTAGTTATTGCTTTTCATGAAGCTATTTCTTCTCTGATTAGCCTCGGAAAATCTCGGTCACTGATTGTGTATAACCTGGAAATTCTTTGGCGATTTTTTGCTTGGACAGACTCCAACTCTGAGTTCATTTCTAAAGAAACGGTTATCGATGTTTTTAAGGGATGGGCTGAGTTTCAAATTGATAGAGCTCATTTCAAAAAAGAAATAAGCGCCAATTACGCTTATAGAGAAGTAACATATATGGCTAACCTAATTGTAAAAGCCTTACAACTACCTGGGGTTAAAGCTGGTAAACACTTAGTACTTCAAACAAGAATGAGAAAACCGCCTGAGAAGAAACGCGTCTTAGGAGTAGAAGCTGATAAGCAGAACCTAAATCACACATTCGAATATGGCCATGTATTAACAAAAATATGCGGCGCATTGGATCTCACAACGGTACGAGGAAAACTCCCGATACTGATAGATATCGGCAGTGATACAGTGCTGACGTTGGCGGGAAATTTAAAGGACCCAGAAATGGATGTGAACTCTATTAAAGATATGAATATAAGGCGCAGGGCTCAGATTCCCAGAGTTTCATTGACTGATGGTGAAAGCCTGTTCGATAGGCACAAGCGCTCCGGAATACTCAACCAAAGAGTAGAGGCAGAGTTGCTTATATTTATTGCGCAAACTGGAATGAACCTGACACAAGCAGCGAGCCTTAAAAAAGAAAGCTATCGCTGGAAATCAAATGGTGAAAATCTTGAGGTTTTTCGGGTATATAAAGGTCGCCGCAGTGGTGAGGCCATTTTTCGTTGTTTCAAATCGTATAGGGAGCACCTAGAAAAATATATGGTTTGGCTAGATGAGACGGGGTTTAGTGATCATGACAATCGATTGTTCCCGCTTTTGAGTAGAGGCATGATTCGTGTGAAAGGCGCCAAGGTGCGATTTCGTACCACCAAAGAGGCATTCAAGAAAATTAATTTAGCGTTTATTGGACCTCGGCAACTGCGAAAAACCCGGGTAAACTGGTTGCTTAGACGTAGCAGAGATCTAGATTTGACTGC
>Ga0209826_1001297_pt1 | contig 17473 bp, 13 predicted proteins | sample GOMGulsemesocosm_5_FD_184637 | JGI IMG/M metagenome (GOLD analysis project Ga0209826, IMG submission 184637) | Methane-oxidizing microbial communities from mesocosms in the Gulf of Mexico - GOM15C Gulf of Mexico (SPAdes) (version 2) | ecosystem: Environmental > Aquatic > Marine > Cold seeps... | reverse complement strand
TGTTGGTCATGTCGGGTAGTGATCAGAAGCTGGATGTTGTGTATCAAGATGAAGACATTGCCGTGGTGAATAAACCCGCGGAGTTCTTATCGGTGCCGGGTAAAAATATTGAAGATTCTGTCTACTTCCGTATGAAGAAAATGTTTCCCCTGGCGACGGGGCCTTTGATTGTTCACCGGCTGGACATGTCGACGTCGGGTTTAATGGTGATTGCGCTGAATAAAAAAGCCAATAAACGTTTACAGAAGCAGTTTATTGATCGCACCGTTGAAAAGCGTTACCTCGCGGTGGTAGAGGGGAATTTAAGCTCAGATGAAGGCTGGATCAAATTGCCTTTACGCGGAGATTTCTACGACCGACCTAGGCAGATTGTGTGTTCCGAGCATGGTAAACCCGCCGAGACCCGCTGGGAAGTGGTTAGCCGAGAAGATGATAAAACGCGTGTATACCTTTATCCCAAAACAGGGCGTACTCACCAACTACGTGTGCATTGTGCACATGCACAGGGTTTAGGCATGCCGATGGTTGGGGATGATTTATATGGCGTGAAAGCGAACCGCTTACATTTGCACGCTGAGTCCTTGTCGCTGCAACACCCTATGACAAACGAGCCCATGTCGTTTCAGGTACCCGCTGACTTTTGAGTCCCGTTACTGCCCGTTGCGTGACGGGTTTGTATGGGTATCAGGGCTGCAAGTGGGTGGGGGATAAAGCAGTTTGAGTTGTTTAATACTGTCGGCTAGATCAACGGCAAGCTGCTTGTGGTTTTTGTGCACATGCATGTAGGTCGGAGGAAGTGCAAAGGTGTCGACCACGGCCAACGGCCGCTCGCTGTATTGTTGAAGTAGGGGCGCTTGCATTGTACCGATAGCCAGTAGGTCAATACGCTCATTACTGAGCATAAGGGCACCCTGTTTTAGGTTGTCGTAAGCGACGACTCTGGCGTTCGGCCAGCGCGCTAATAACGCGGCAGTGCCCCCCGGTGCGCCTCCATAGACACCAACCCTTATCGGTTGGTTGTCACCGCTGGGCTCGAGCATTAAGCGACTTTTAAGTTGGTAAAGCCGGGCACAGTGGTGTTGCAGTGGTTCTTCGACGCGGACAATATTGTCAAAGCTCTGAGACATGTTAAAAGCACGCCCCATGTCGCCATCAATGACGCCGCTGTTTAATTGTGCCATCAGGCGTCGGCCGGGGTAGTAGTTCACCTGCAGTTGATAGCCGTGTTCGGCCAAGGCCTTGGTCATAAGGCTGCGGGAATAACTGTGCTGGTCACTGACGCGTAAAAATGAGAATGATCCAGCAATAAAAGGCTGTATTACATCATCGTTGGTGGCACTTACAGTGCTGCTGAACAGCAGAAGCAGTCCCAGATAGCTTAGTCTCATCATGTGTTCATCAGTTAGTGTAAGCCCCGATAGAGAAAATACTGCCTGTGTCACAACCGTGTAGAGCTACCTATTGCTATACCTACACCTATATTTATCTCAGCCCTTAAAGTTATTTACTGTCTTCTACTTCGGCCGATGCTTGCCAGCCTTCTAACAGTGTGCAGGATTTTCTTGTGGTTGGGTCAAAGCCGACAACAACAGCGGTGGATTTTGTTACCAGCACGCCATTGGCGTATATGTCGTGGGCCAACTGTAGGCTCTTCGTGCCTTTCTTAATACATCTGGTTTTTACGTGGATTTTATCACTGAGATTGATTTCACCGAGAAAATCGATATTAACGTTGGCGAGCACTGACATCGGTCGCTCTACACCAACGGCGTTAAACCAATCCAGCCGAGCCACTTCAAAATACTGACTGTAACTGTTGTTCGATACGTGCCCCAAGGGGTCTAAGTCTGCGAATCGTATCTGTATGTCTGTTTCTATAATGGGTAGCTGCATAAAACCTCTGAGTTACTGCATGTTCTAATCGTTGAGCTTTGTCGCTATCAATGAACGCTGCTGCTCATCGTTCTCGTCCGTATGAGGGGCGCTTGATAAGCCATTATAACATTATCTTTGAGGTGGCTCTCGTATGGCCTCTATTCGCTGCCCAGGTTATAGGGACGCGCAGTGCCCATACTCGGGTCAATAAAACACGCTAGGAGGGGTATTAATCTTAACAATTTTCTGTATTTAGGTGTTTGAACGGTACAGCGTAGGTTGTTAGTTTTACTGGACGCCTGATTGATTGTGTCTCATTTTTAGTCGTGTGATCTACCCAAAATAGTGCAGCGATGGCAACAATAATAAGAGCCCTTTTAGATGGCTTAATACCCGCCTGCACCAGAGCTGTCGCCTGAGCTAAACAATAATAAGTACTGAGCTATGTACTCAGTTGGTTAAGGCGCCGCGCTCATTAGCTTGATAACAATAATAATTACTGGAGAAAGTTATGAAACTGTTTACTCGTACAGCACTTGCGCTGGCTATTTCGGCCTGTACTTTGCCGGCTTACGCGGCGGTTGTGCTCGAAGAAGTCATCGTTACGGCGCAAAAACGCGCCCAAGATTTACAAGATACCCCTATCGCGGTCTCGGTTTTTAATGCTGAAGATCTTGAGCACCAAGGCATCAGCGACATTGAAGACCTTAGCCAGTATGCGCCCAATGTTCAGATTGCCGAATCACCGGGCGGCAGCAACAGCGCAACCATCGGTATTCGCGGCTCGGTTTCTATTAACCCCGCGGTTACCTGGGAGCCTACGGTTGGAATCTACATGGATGGCGTCTTTATTGCCAAAAACGCCGGTGGTTTGTTCGATGTGGCTGAGTTGGAACGCGTTGAAGTATTGCGTGGCCCACAGGGCTCTCTCTATGGTAAGAACACCGTTGGCGGTGCGATAAATCTAGTAACTAAGCAGCCAGCAGAAAAAATGGGCGGCAGCATTAAAATCGGTGGCGGTAACTACGGCGCGCAAACATTAGGTTTTACGACTAATTCCGGCACCGTGGGTGATATGGCCCGCTTTAGCTTGGCTTACGCTGAAAAAGAGCGCGACGGTCTTTACTCTAATAGTGTGGCGGGTGCGGCCAGTGAGTTTAAAAGAATAGACACAGAGTCGGGCCGTTTTGCCGCCGCGTTTGACCTGAGTGACAAGGTTGAATTGCTCTATACCTACGACTGGAGCAAGAAGGACAATACGCCTTCTTTTGGTCAGCTAGACCTGCCGACTGACCCGGTTAAGCGCAAAAGCAGTGGTACGTTAAACGGCTCGATTGAAGATACCTCCGAGGTTAAGGGGCACGCGATTACCCTTACATGGGAAGTCTCCGAGAATATGACCTTTAAGTCGATCACCAGCCAGCGTGAAATGCAGTTCAAAGATACCGGTGACTACGACGGCACGGCCGATACCGGCTTCCATGCGATCCGGGACATTGACCACAAGCAGATTTCCCAAGAGTTCCAGTTGATCGGACAACAGGGCAGTGTCGACTATGTTGCCGGCCTGTTTTACTTTAAAGAAAAAGCCGATGCTTTTAATCCGCTGACAGCGTTTGATTTTATGTCGACTTTTATGCCGTTAACAACAGAAAATACCTACGGCGTGAAGGCCGAGTCGATGGCGGCCTATACCCAGTTGGATTGGCACACCACCGATAAGCTAACCCTGACATTGGGCGCGCGCATTACTGAGGAAACGAAGGATGCTTATAGCGAGCACCCAACGGAGGTGATGTTCTTTAACCCGCAAATCCCTTACACAACGGCGAGTAATACTTGGGAAAATTTCTCTCCGTCATTTGTGGCCAGCTATGCATGGAATGATGATACGACCAGTTACTTTAAAGTGGCGGAAGGCTGGAAAGCCGGCGGCTTTAATGGCGAGGGTGCGACGGCCATAGAGTTAACAACCCCTTACAGTGAAGAGACTGTGACGTCTTACGAGCTGGGCGTGAAGTCGCGCTTGCTTGAAGACCGTGTGCAGATAAATGCCGCGGTGTTCCAGAATGACCTGCAGGACATGCAAATATCTGAGTACACGTTTATGTACAGCAGCATTAAGAACGCCAATGCAACGATTAAAGGATTTGAGGTGGAGTTGATTGCCGCGCTGGCCGAAGGCCTGACCGTCAATGCTAACTACGGCTACCTTGATGCACAGTACGATGGTTATGCGGTGGCCGATGCTCGCTTTCCTTACTCGCCGGACAATACCTACAGCGTGGGTGTCGAGTATGAGCAGGACCTGTCGGTGGGACACCTGACCGCACGCATGGACTATAGCCATGTTGATGACCACGACCTCTACGATGACCCTTCATCAGCGGCGGTGACACACGTTGAAGCTTACGATTTGTTGAACGCACGCTTGACGCTGTCTGAGTTGCAAGTGGCCAGCGGGCAGAACTTGAAGTTATCGCTTTGGGGTAAGAACCTGACCGATGAGGACTACCGTATTAATGGTATTCCTGCTCAGGTGGGTGCCGTGAATTACTACGGCGATCCGCGCTCTTACGGTGTTGATGTAACTTATGACTTTTAACACCCGTTGTTACTAGTGATATAAAAGAGCCGGGCCTAGCCCGGTTTTTTTATGCCTGAAGGTCTATCGGTAAACCTTAAAAAGACTGTTGACCTTGCCCCAGAGGTAAGGTTTAAAGTCTAAACTACAGACAAAGACATTGAGGCGGTACCCATGAATATCAGTCAAGCGGCTAAGGCCAGCGGCCTATCAGCTAAGGCCATTCGCTACTATGAACGTGTAGGGCTTGCTCCTGAGCCGGTACGTGGCGGCAATGGTTACCGTGAGTACAGTGCTGCTGATCTTGAAACGTTGAGTTTTATTCAGCGGGCGCGCTCGACAGGTTTTAGCGTTGAAGAAAGCCGTCAGCTCTTATCACTTTACGAGAATACCGACCGCCACAGTGCCGAAGTGAAAACGCTGGTGGAGGAAAAACTACAGCAGGTTGAATCTCAGCTCGAAGCTTTGGTGAGTATGCGCAACACGCTGCAAACCTTGGTGGGTGCATGCCCTGGGGATGAACAGTCCCGTTGTAATATTATCGATACACTTGCCGAGGGGCGGGAACATGTCTGATTGCTGTGCGAAGAATACTAAGGTCAGCGATGCTGAACTTGTATCAGGGGTAGGACCTGTACCTGAGGCAGAATCCGTAGAAACAGCACCCGCAGAGGCAAGCCACAGTTGCTGCCCGTCTGATGAAGCGGGGAAACCTGCTTTTGATTGGTTACTTTGGGGCAGCTTCAGTCTCGTATCGCTGGGCTATTTGTGGCACTTATTCGGGTTTGGCCACGTTGGTGACGTGACATCTAGCGCTGAGGTTGTTGGTTCTGAACTGAACCTCTCTGACGTTATCAGTGCCATGGCCCACGGGATGTTTGAGCTGGTGAACACCATGTGGTGGGGCGTGCTAGCGGCGTTTTTCTTTGTTGGTCTATTAGCGCGTATTCCGCAGCAGATGGTGTTGTCGGTATTGGGGCAGGGAGGCAGTTTCATGGGGGTGTGTAGGGCCACGCTCGCCGGTGTACTCATGGATTTATGCAGTCACGGTATTTTGATGGTGGGCATGAAACTCTACGAGCGTGGCGCCAGTTTGGGGCAGGTTATGGCGTTCCTTATAGCCAGCCCGTGGAACTCTTTGTCGCTGACGATCATCCTAGTTGCGCTCATTGGCTTGCCCTGGACGCTGGTTTTTATAGCGTTGTCGATGGTGATTGCGCTGCTCAGTGGCTGGCTGTTTGATCGGTTTGTGGCCCGCGGTGTGTTGCCAGCGAACCCGCATCAGGCCGAGCGTGATGCGGACTATGAACTGTGGCCAGACATCCGTTTTCGCATGGCGGCTACCCAATGGAACTTTGCATTGGGGAAAAGCTTGTTAGCCGATGGCGTCAGTGGCTCACGTATTGTGTTGCGCTGGTTATTGTTTGGCATCGTACTGGCAACGGCCCTGCGCAGCTTTTTGAGCCTCGAGGATTTCCAGACCTGGTTTGGCCCTACGGCCTTAGGCTTATTCGTCACCTTGATCGCCGCGACGATTATTGAGGTCTGTTCCGAGGGCTCAACCCCCATCGCGGCGGACCTAATGACCCGAGCGAAAGCGCCAGGCAATAGCTTTGCGTTCCTGATGACGGGTGTCAGTACAGACTACACCGAAGTGATGGTAATTAAAGACACCGCGCGTTCTTGGAAAATTGCGCTATTTTTACCTTTAGTTACTGTTCCTCAAGTCGTTCTATTGGCGCTGTTGCTTAATGGGTTTAGCCCGTAAGGCGTTAGTGGAAGTCAGGGCATCGGTGAATCGCTCATGGTGAGCCGAGTGTACGTGTGAAATTTATATTTTTTAGCTGAGAGTAGGTGAGAAAATTATGATGCCGTTTGAGTTACAGAGAGGTCTACAGAAGGAGCTGGAGCAGGCGGACTGCTGTTGTGAACAGGAACAGTGGGCGCTGGCGTTTCACCACCTTGAGCGTGCTCACATTCTCAGTCAACGTTACCCACTTTGGCATGCACGCATACACGGCTATATGTTGAAAGTTGGTTGGCGTCAGAGGGATATAGTGGAAGTGGTCGGCCAGTCATTGCGTATAGTGGCCGCCCTGTTGTTTTCTTATATTTGGGTACCTGAAGGTAATACCGGTGGTGCCAATGTCAGCGCTTTTAAGCCCATGCCTATCCCAGATGACCTAGGCGAAATACTGCGCGCCGATGAGCCATTAAACAACTCTTAGTTGGACACAGTGGAGCAAGTGCGGCAACTTTCATGCGCGCGGTACGCGCCGATCTGACATGATGTTTTAATGTGCTGGGAGGCCCTCAACACCACAGTAGGGTGTTTGTTGTGTCCCTTTTTTTGACTCGGGTCAGACTCCGTATAGTACTTTCTGTAATGCTGCTGTAGACAATAAAGCGCTGAATAATGGCTCTAACTGACGTATGCCTATCTATTAAATCAATTTAATAGGCTGTGGGGCGGCTAATCATGGTGGCCTTTCCTATACTGATCCGCATCCGGTGCTTTATAGAAGACCACTAGGGTTGTGCGACAGGTGAAGCAGGGTAAAGCTTGAGGCATAGATCACGAAAATACATAAACGGGTAAGGGCGCAGCACTTGTTTGTCAAAAAGACTTTCGCCCCGCGCATCTCACGGCGCCAGCCGCTGCTACTGTTATGGCTTGTGTCTGGGTTGCTGTCGAATGCCCCTGAGGCTGCGCAATCGACGGCTATCGCCGATCCTATTAGAGCCGAACTTATACACTCAGATCCCATCCATATCATTGAAAACGATTGGACCAGTCAACGTGTACTGTCGCGCATTGCCGGTGTCTTATTCCAGAAACAGGGTTATCCCGTCAGGTATCAACAATCGAGTGTGAGTGAGCAGTGGGGGGCGCTGGCCCATGGTATCGATCATGTGCAGTTAGAAGTCTGGCAGGGCACCATGGAGGCGAGTTTTTCACGGCTGGCCGCGGCTGGAAAAATACTCGACGCGGGTAATCATACCGCGACCACACGTGAAGATTGGTGGTACCCCTTGTATGTCGAAAAGCTGTGCCCTGGTTTACCCGATTGGCGAGCGTTACAGCGTTGCTCGGCTATTTTCGCAACCCCTAAAACAGGTACTTCTGGGCGCTACCTAGCGGGCCCTTGGGAAAAACCAGAAGCCGCTAGGGTGCAACTCTTCGCTGTTCTGAGCATCATCTGGTTAGGCTGTAATGCACTGCTCGCAGAAATATATGTTTCGTCATCGCCAGAGCCGGTTTCTAAACCGTTGATTGCTTTGCTATAAAATTTCGAGAGCCTGGAGCTAATAACCTTACCCAGGTGGCGACCGCTGGGGATTACCGGCGTACAGAGATACATGAATCTGAGGCGGACTGAGTGCACGAAAGGCTAATTGATTTTGCTGAAGACGGAAGGGGTAGAGCAGTATATGAACGAAGTTTGGTAAGGGGCACGCAAGGTGAAAGCCGGAGAGCGGCTAAGCACCTTACCTGTGGCTTTAATTAGGCGGCAGACCAGAGGTCTTGGTCAAACGACTCCGCAAACTGTTTCAAGGCAACCTTTAGGCTTTCTCTGGCCGCATCGCTGTGACGGCACTGGGGAATACATAGGCCCATAGAGGCGAAACAGTGCACGATATCGGATACCGCCTTGGTTTCGAGTTCGGGCAGGCTGGTTAACCAGTTGATATCTAAGTAAGCATCAATATCGGCAATGGTATTAAACCCCTGCGCTTGCAGTGCCCATTTGCTTGAATCGTCTAGCCTGAGGCTGTTAACCGAGACCTCGTAATATTTTAACCCCATTGGTATATCCTTTACCGATTCTGTTGTTATTGTTTTTTTGCTCGTTATGGACAAATATTAACCGCTAACTAGGCGCTAGGGATAGTACTTTTACACATCTGTGGTATTTATTTGAGACTTAGCGCACGTCGATAATGTTTTAAACCTCTGCCGACCACCAGTGCGGCCAGTGGGTAGACAATAGCCGCCGTAGTAGCGAGTGAGTAGCGCAGCGCGCCATCGTCAGCAAAGACAAAGTCAGTAAAGAACGCGATGACGGTAACGCCCAGCCCTAGGCCAAAAAGGTTGGTGGCAAACAACAGCAATGCCGAGGTCTGTGCACGCATACGGTTGGGGGTGATTAATTGCAGGGCAGCCATGGCAACCCCGAAGTGTGTGTAGTGTATGAAAACCACCAGCCACGTCAGTGCAATGGAACTTTGGGCGTCGGGCATCAGTGGCGCGGCGACGGCGGGTATGATCAGGGCGCAGGCCGCAATACAGGTGACGCGCAGATTGGCGTCGCTGAAGCCTTTCTTTTGTAGCCAGGTGGCGAATGCTGCACCCGCAAAGGTACCGGCAGTGCCGGCAACGATGAATATATTGCCCATGGTGTTACCCGCATCCAGGCGGCTCATGCCGTAGCTGCGGATGAGGAATTCAACATACCAACCCAGTGTGCCATAGCCAATGATGGCCATCATGCAGACACCAAAAAACAAAGCCCCATAAGCTTGTCGGTGTTTTTTAAGGTGTTGAATGACCTCACGTACGGGTACGGCGTCTTCTTGGTGATCTGCGCCACTCTGGGTGCTTGGGATACGCTTGGGCTCCCGCACGGCGAGCAGCAGCAGGACGACAATAAAACCGGGCAGACCGACGCCAACAAATGTGAGCTGCCAAGCGCTCAGAGTTTCTATTACCGGTATACCGGTGAAGTCTTGCTGACTAAGCCACTGATAAAGCCAGCTGCCAATTTTATAACTTAAACCGCTGCCAAGTGTTATGCCCATTGCGAATACAGCGGTGGCCCAGCGTAATTTTTGTGGTGCAAAGTAATCGCCCAGCATTGAATAGGCGCCTGGAGATAAGGTCGCTTCGCCAACGCCAACGCCAATGCGTGTGGTAAAAAAGCCAGCAAAGCTTTTTGTCAGGCCGCAGAGACATGTCATCACACTCCAGAAGAATACCCCGCTGGTGATGATCCACTTTCGGCTATAGCGATCGGCCAACCAACCAATGGGGAGGCCTAATATGATGTAAAAGATCGTAAACGCCATGCCGTGTAACAGGCTGAATTGAAAGTCGGATATGTCGAAGTGGGCGCGTACCGGGCCAACGAGCACGGACATGATATTGCGATCGATGAAGGACAAAATATAGGCAAGTAGTAACACACCGAGCACATAATAACTTGAGGTCGCAGGAGGGTACTGGTGATTGCTGTTGTCTGTATCAGTGTCGTTCATAGGGGTATCTTAACGGGTAATCGAAAGGGCCTGCGCTAAAAACCGCAGTGATAAAGTAGACGAACAATAAGTATGTAGAGCTTGTGTGGACGGGTCAAAGGTTGAACGCTTTGTGTCCGAAATCTCGCGACTAAAATGCAGTCCCGCGAAGTTTAGTGTTGTTGATACATGACGGAGGTTGTCGTCGCGTGAAGCGAGGGCGCTACGAGGTGGGCGTTATTACTATGGGAGAGTATATGGTGAAAGGCTGGCCTCGCCGGTTGAGCGCGGAGGCCAGTATGGAGCGTTTTAATGTCCCGCTTTCGGGTAATCGAGTTGTAAATAATCAGCCATTAAGTTGAAGAGCTTTGGTTGGGTGATGCGTGGCGGCACGAGGCCAAGACCCACCTCGTTGGCAAAGAGCGGTACATCGGTGCCAGTGTGCTCCTCTGCGGGAAAAACAGTGGTGGCGTAGTTAATCGCTAGGATAGAGCCTTCAGGTGTTTTGAGCCGTGCTACGTAGCCTGGTGTATAAGCGGGTATGCCCACCTTAACGAACAGGCTTTCATCTGGAATGATCTGTGCCGCTTGGCCGTGATCAGCCGTGACTAGAATCAATGTGTTAGGCGTTTTAGCGGCGTAGTCCAACGCTATTTTTAGGGCCTCATTGAGCTGCTCCAGCTCACCGATGCTGCCGCAGGGGTTACGCTTGTGGGATTGCTTGTCAATCGAAGCCGACTCGACCATCAAAAAGAAGCCTTTATCGCCTTTCCTGCTGTCTAAGTGTTTGATAGCGGCGGCGGTCATGCTTTGCAGTGAAGGCGTGTCCGCGTATTCGGGGTTTGCTTCGCAGCTCATGGGCTCCGGAAGTGTTGCGCTGCCGAGCATGACGTAAACCTTGTTGAGCAGGCTGGTTTCCACTTTTTCGGCAATGCGGCCGTCTGTGCCCTGCCAGCGCGTGGGCATGGTGCTGTCGGTGAATACGCCAATGATTTTCTTATTGGGGTCTAGGTCGTTTAGTTTTTCTACATCGAGCACGACATCAAAGTCATTGTTTTGGGCAAGGGTGATTAAACCCGTACCTTCGGCTGTACCGTCTTCGGCAACAGTCGTCGTCTCAGTGCCTTCGGCGGTTGCGGCTAGGTGCTGGTAACCGCCACCTAGAATAATGTCGATGCTTCCTTCAACAATCTGTTGGGCAATGGAACCTGCTCCAGTAGGTTTTCGGTCAGCATCACAATCCGGTTTAGGGGGGTAAAACGAGGCCTCGTTGGAGCGCATTATGTTGGGGTTTTCACAACCGCGTGAAGCGGTATGGGCCACAAAGGAGGCGGGAGTAGCGTCAGTGATATTAGCGGTGGTGACGATGCCGGCGGCAAAACCCTGAGCCTGAGCCAGTTCAACAATATTGGTAATGTCACGGTCGCTGCCAGCACTGGTGCCGATACGGCCACGGCTGGTGATTTCCCCCGAGGCCATAGACGTGGCGCTATTGGCTGAATCGGCGACGTAGACAGGGCGTTCAGGGTTGTGTTCATCAACGGTAAGCACTTGCACGGCGCTGCGTACGGGCAGGGTGTCGAGTAACATATCGGCTCGGGAGCCGACCAAATAACTGCGGGCACTGGATATTTGATGGCTATCCATACCGTCGCCAATAATTAAGATGACGTTGCGGGCTTGCGCTGCTATGACAGGCTTTGCGGTATTCAATTCTGCGGCGTGTAAAAGGCTAGCGCTGCTCAGAGTGAGCAGTGCGCAGGCAAGGCGTTTGGGTGTAAATAGGTGTCGCATGGTGTGCTCCGCAGTGCAGATTGACTCGAGTTGTTGATGATCAGTATCGGGATGATGAATCCAGCGACATATACGAGACAATTTAACGTCACAGGCGACAAGAGGTAAATTGAGTTAGCAAAACTTTGCACATGATCTGTGAATGCTCGAGTGCGTACGTTCTTACAGGGCACTTACCTAGTGAGGTGTCTACCGCTGCTGACTAAGGCTCAGGTGTAAATAGGCGGGTAAGCAGGGTTAGCCGCGCCCCTCTGCGGGGGGTAGAATGACGTGATTCTTATACCGGTGTTGTGTTGCTATGTTGCGTGTTTTACATGATTTGGACCTACCCATTCAGGGGATATTGCCAGACCTTGTTGAGGCCCTCAACAGGGGTGATGAGTTGGTGTTGGAGGCGCCGCCGGGCGCCGGTAAAACCACCTGCGTGCCACTCGCCTTACTGACGCAGCCTTGGTTAGGTGAACAAAAAATTCTTGTCCTAGAACCCAGACGTTTAGCCGCGCGTGCGGCGGCGGAACGCATGGCGCAGTTGTTGGGTGAAAAGGTTGGCGCGACCGTAGGTTATCGAGTACGCCTAGACAGTAATGTTGGCCCCAACACTAAAATAGAAGTGGTCACCGAAGGTATTTTAACGCGCATGTTGCAGGGCGATCCCTCACTTGAGGGGATCGGTTTGGTGATCTTTGATGAATTTCACGAGCGCAGTCTCGATGGCGATCTGGGTTTGGCGCTGGCGTTGCAAAGCCGTGAGCTATTCGCCGACCTGCGTGAAAGCCCATTAAAACTGTTGCTCATGTCGGCCACACTCGATGGTACCAGTCTCAGCGCTCTATTGGGTGGCGCGCCAGTGCTGAGCAGCCAGGGGCGTATGTACCCTGTCAAAACGATATACGGCGCGCCTTACCAATATGGTGAACGCATAGCCGAACGCGTGACGACGACGGTATGTCAGGCTTTGAGGGAACAAGCTGGCAGCTTGTTGGTTTTTTTACCCGGCCAAGGTGAAATAAGGCAGGTTCAGCAACGTCTTCAAAAATGGCTCAGTGATCAATCTGATCGCGACAATATTCACCTGACGCCGCTTTTTGGCGACCTATCACTGGCCGAACAGCGTCGCGCAATTGAACCCTGTGCAGAAGGGCAGCGTAAAATTGTACTGGCCACTAACATTGCGGAAACATCCTTGACCATTGATGGCGTCAGCGTGGTGATTGACAGTGGTTTGTGTCGACAGCCAAGCTTTGACCCTAATACGGGCATGGCTCGTTTGGGCACCCACCGCGTGTCGAAAGCCTCGGCTACGCAGCGCGCGGGTCGTGCTGGGCGCTTGGAGCCGGGTGTGTGTTATCGCCTGTGGAGTGAAAGCCAACACGATGAATTAGCGGCGTTCAGTCCGGCGGAGATACAGCAGGCCGATTTGGCGCCACTGGCGTTGCAATTGTTGCAGTGGGGTGTCAGTGATCCAGCTGAATTAGCCTGGCTGGATGCACCGGCGGCCGCGCCCTATCAGCAGGCATTGGCCTTGCTGCAACAGTTGGGCGCAGTGACGTGTCGCGATGAACGATGGTCGCTTACTCGCCACGGCGAGATGATGGCGCGCCTACCCACCCATCCGCGCTTAGCGCACATGATACTGATGGCGCAGGCGGCTGGGCTGGGTGCACAAGCCTGTGAGCTGGCGGCTCTATTGGGCGAGCGCGATTTGATGTTTAACGCCGGTGCCGATCTACACCAACGGCTGGACTTATTGCGCGGTGTGCGCCGCGCCGAGCGAACGCAGGCGGGTGCTATCGCGCGAATAAAGCAGCTGAAAAAACAGTTTAGTCGCTTGCTGCCCAGTGCTGTATCGGACAACCAAGTGACTCAAGTCAGTGATCCGCAAGCGCACAAGTGGACTGGACTGCTCTTGGCTTGGGCTTACCCTGACCGTATTGCCGGGCAACGCTCGCGCGGCAGTGCGGACTATTTGTTAAGCAATGGTCGCGCGGCAGCGCTGCGCGAACACGACGCTCTGAGCAAGTATCGTTGGCTGGCCATTGGTCAATTGGGCGGGCAGAAAGGTGGACGTCAGGATCACATATATTTAGCCGCGGCGATTGATGAGTCATTGTTTGAACATTACCTGCTGGACTCAATCAGCCGTGAAACGGTGGTGGCTTGGGATGAACAAAGTGAAAAGCTCATTGCCGAAGAGCGCACGAATATAGGTCGATTGACGATAGCCCAGCGACGCTTGCCAGACATCAGCGCCGAGCAGCGGGCAACGGCGTTGCTCGGTTTGGTGCGTAAGCGTGGCTTGGGGTTGTTGAGTTGGCCGGTAGAGACACAGCAATGGCGTGCGCGGGTGCAATTGTTGCGGGAATTGGATGGTGACGCGTTGGCTGCCTCAGCGCGGCCAGAGAATACGAGCAGCAGTCGTTGGCCGGATCTTTCAGACACCGGTTTGCTGAGTCATTTGGAAGAGTGGTTGCTGCCTTACCTCGACAAGGTCACCAAGCTCGGCCATTTTAAACAGCTCGATACACAGGACATGCTCAGTAGGTTACTGCCTTGGCCTTTACCCGCTGAACTGAATGAACAGGCGCCGCTGCGGATACGCGTGCCGTCCGGGTCAAATATCGCAGTTGATTACAGCCAGAATCCCCCGGTGCTGGCGGTGAAGTTACAGGAGATGTTTGGTTGCGAGAACACGCCCAGCATTGCACAGGGGCGTCTTAAATTACTGGTGCACTTACTGTCGCCTGCGCAGCGCCCGCTGCAGGTCACACAGGATCTTGCCGGTTTTTGGCGCGGCTCTTACCATGAAGTGAGAAAAGAAATGAAAGGCCGTTATCCCAAACACCCTTGGCCGGATAACCCTCTGGAAGCCATAGCAACAGGAAAGGTTAAGCGGCGCTTGAATTAATCATTGGGCTTTAATTAGTGCCTTTATTCCCACGTGATGAGGGGGGTGGATGTTGATGCACCGTTATCAAATGCCTTTTCTACAAGTGTTTGATAATTCTTGAGCCTGTAAGCAATTCTGTGTAACTGCTAAATTTAAACGTAGTCTTTCAAGCGGTCTTCGAACTCAATCATAAATCGGTTCATGGCTGGCTTCCAGTTTCTGATCGGCATTGTCCATTTTTTCGAAGCATCCATGATCGCCAAATAGATAACCTTCGTGGCCGAAGCGTCGGTCGGGAAGAGCTTACGCTTTTTGATCGCCTTACGGATAACACTGTTTAACGATTCGATGGCGTTGGTCGTGTAGATGGCTCGGCGGATGTCCTCGGGGTACTTAAACAATGTATTGAGGTTTTCCCAGTGGTTGCGCCAGGAGCGACTGATCTGCGGATATTTCTCATCCCAGCGCTCGCCAAACTGCTCCAGTGCCAGCAGCGCTTCCTCTTCGGTGGCTGATCGATAAATCTTCTTGAGATCAGCGGTCACCGGCTTGTAATCTTTCCACGGCACGTATTTTACCGAGTTGCGTACCATGTGCACGATGCACAGCTGTATCTGTGCCTCGGGGAATGCCGCGTTAATAGCATCAGGGAAACCTTTGAGCCCATCGACACAGGCAATCAGAATATCCTTCACGCCGCGATTCTGGAGCTCTGTGAGAACGTTGAGCCAGAACTTGGCACCTTCGTTCTCGGATAGCCACATACCCAGTAGCTCTTTATGGCCGTCAAGGTTTACGCCTAAAGCCAGATACACGGCTTTGTTGATAACCTGTTTATCCTGGCGGATTTTAACGACGATGCAGTCTAGGTAAACGATGGGATAAATGGCTTCCAGCGGCCTGGACTGCCACTCGACTACTCGCTCCAGTACGCTGTCAGTCACTTTGGATATCAGCGACGCAGATACATCGGCATCGTACATTTCCTTGAAGGTCGCGACTATGTCACGTGTGGTCATGCCCTTGGCGTAGAGACTGAGGATTTTGTCGTCCATCGAGGTAAAACGAGTTTGTTGTTTCTTGACGAGCTTAGGCTCAAAGCTACCATCGCGATCACGCGGGGTGCTGATCTCTAGCTGACCATCTTCGGTCTTGAGCAACTTGCTGGTGTAGCCATTACGGCTATTGTCGGCGTCCGAAGGTTGATGCTTGCTATAGCCGAGATGATCGTCCAGCTCGGCATTGAGCGCGGTCTCAACGGTGACTTTGGTGAGCATCCGCCGAAAGTCGTTGAGATCGCCTTCGGTCTTGATGGTTTTAGCCGCCTCGCGAGCGAAGGCCTCGAGTTGTTCTTTGTTCATGCTGCCTATCCTTAGCCATTACTGGCATCGATGATAAGCAGTTACACAGTTTTATCTACAGCCTCCTTTACTGACCTTGCCAGTCTGTCGTTATAGCACTTTAAGAGGGACATGGCACTTGAGTGTCTTGTGCTGAGCCATCCGTTGTTATGTGTATTGGCCTAAGGTTTATGACGGCTCCGGTTTGACGCCATATAAGTTTAACGTCATCTGAATATTGCAGCGATCGTAAGGCGATTCGTTGCCGGAAACCCTTTGAAACCCTAGCTTTCGGTACAAATTTATTGCCGGGGCAAGGAGGGTATTACTTTCCAGATATAAACTGTCAGCCCCGAATTCTTTGGCCTTGGATATAATGTGCTTACCTAGCAGGAAGCCGAGCCCCATGCCTTTGCTTTCGTCGGCAACAGCCATCTTGGCTAATTCATAGCTGCCATTTTCCATTTTCATCAACGCACATGTCCCTACAGGGCGGTTTTGGTATAAAGCGATGGCAATGTAGCCGCCTTTATTGATGATGTTTTCTGTGGGCTTGTCTAGGGCTTTGTAATCAGAGGCTTCCATTTCCCAATGATGTTCTATCCAAGCCACATTTAGATCTTTAAATGATTGTTTGTACTTTGGACGGTAGGGGACTATCTCAATATTGGCACATTCACGCTCTTTCCGTGCATTCATCACTCGTTGATGTATCCCTTTTTCGTCAAGTTCTCTCTCTATTGCATCGAGCTCAGACCAGAGGTTTGATCCCGCTTCTCTGAATAGCTCCTCTACTGCCGTGTTTACGTCTTCGCATTGAGGGGCAAGCCTCATCGCAATCTCCTTACCCTTGTCGGTCAACGCAACCTTGTTGATACGTGCATCGGTCGAACACTTTTGAGTGGCGACAATACCCATTTTTATCATGCTTCGTACTACCTGACTTACGGCTGGGTGTGTTTGCCCTATGTCTTCAGCAAGTTCAGTAATGCCAGCGTTTTCCTTGGTGGTCAGCATGTAGAAAACGGGAAACCAGCGGGGGTCGATTTCCACTTCATAGGTTTTATAGGTTTTCTCAGCATCACTCATCAGTCTGTCGCCAAGCTGCCGCAGTCGACTGCCCAGAGCCATTTGCCCTGCTTTTGAATAGAAATGCATATCAAGACCTATAGTTACGTAACTGCTTACGTAATTATAGATGGTTATGACTCGGTTGCAACTGCACGTCTGAGATCACCCACGATGTTTTCTCTGCGCAGTGTGTACGCTCTGGAGGGTGAAGATTACGCCTGCTCAGGCGTTGGCTAGTGAGCGTGCTTTACTTCTCACCCTGTTTAGGTGCGAGTTAACGAGGGAGCGGTAGCTTGCTGCCGCAGAGTATATCGATGCTGACTGTACAGGAGAGGTGTAAAAGGGAGAAGAGTAGGCTGGAAGAGAGTATTTGGCTTTAGCACCGAAGGTGAAAAAGCCAAATGTGGGGAAGGGTTTAAGGCGTCACAATATTAAAGTTGGGGTCGCTCAGTTCCAGCGTGCTGAGAAAGCTTAAGAGATCCAGTTTACTGCCGTCCACGCGTACGCCATCGTCGCTTAATAGATCCGTGATGCCGACCTTGCCAACGATCATGTCTATAAACATGCTGTAGGGGATGGTGAGGGTCGCGTTGGCATCGCTGATGGTGTCTACTTCCTTGTGACGCAGCACAGAGTTTCTCAGATCGAGTTGGTATTTCTTATTGAGGTCGTTGAATACTATGTTGA
>Ga0209826_1001296_pt1 | contig 17483 bp, 15 predicted proteins | sample GOMGulsemesocosm_5_FD_184637 | JGI IMG/M metagenome (GOLD analysis project Ga0209826, IMG submission 184637) | Methane-oxidizing microbial communities from mesocosms in the Gulf of Mexico - GOM15C Gulf of Mexico (SPAdes) (version 2) | ecosystem: Environmental > Aquatic > Marine > Cold seeps... | reverse complement strand
AATCTATTTAATTAGCAACCTCTATACCCAACACCATTCAAGTTGCAGGATTCAGTTGAAATATTAATAACAATCAATGTAGGCACGAGGTAAGTTATTGATTTAATAAGGTTGGGTGGCAGCCTAAACAGCCACATCTCGGCACATGAGTCGTCTGCTGCGGTTGCTTCCTTCCAGACCTGGCCGAGTTCACAGAGTATCATTGCGAGAGGACCGAAAAGGCCACCATAATGAGCATTACTAAATAAATAAAGATGTTTACTAGTAAGCGGCGCGAATTATCGCTAATCGGCTAACAGGATGCAAGCACTAGTTAATATTTTTATACTTTCTTTAATATATCTCAGGGGTGTTTGGGTATAATTATTTTTATACGCACCTATTCCTTAGTTACGTCCTTAGTTAGGTCCTTAATTACGCCATTCTCTTGTTGTGCTAGTTTTTCATGTAATTCCAATAAAACAGATTTAACAATAAGCAGATTATCTTTACCTAAACGCAATAATAATTTATCAACTTGTGGCAAGCCTTCAATTTGCGGATCTGCAAACTTATACATAACACTTGGACGTATTAAATTCATAGAAGATCTAGGAAACTCCATATCTAATACACGAGTAATAGCGCCCTGTAAGGTGTTAGTAAAGTCATCTTCATACCCTAGTTCATTATAAGCTTCATCAATTAAGGGTTTTATTTCCATATACCATTGAACTAAGCTATCACTGTCCATTGAACGTAATAGATCTACATATAAGGTAAATCGCTTAGTAGCACGTTCATTCCATTGCCAAGTATTTGGCTTGCCTTTGTTTTTCAAATAAGGCATGAATTTAGCTTTTGGCAGAACAAAAGGGCTGTGGTCGTATGCAATGTCACCTTGAGAAAAATTATCAGTAAAAACAACAAAACGTCGAATCATGTCTTCATCAATAACTAATGATAGTAAATTTTTACGTAAAGTAATTTCTGCTAATTTTATTTTTAGCCAATCATCACTTTCATTTAATGATGGAAGTGGATTTTCAACAGCAACTTTTTCTTCGATTATTTCTACAGGTACTTCCTCAATAATAACGTCAGGAACTTCAATTTCAACAATCGCAACGTCTTTTGTCACAGGTGAAAGAGTCAGGGTAGGTATTTCTTGAACTTCAACAGGTATATTTCCCGTGTATCGCCAAGCTATAGCAATAGCAATCACGGTTAAAATAATAAAAGTGATCAATGGCCATGAAATACCTACTTGTTCAACTTGCTCTTTTTGATCTAACGATTGGCTTGAGTTATTCATACGTACCTATCAATAAAAACTTTATATTTAAGGGAAGGGCTATTTTTAGTTCTGTTATTTTTAGTTCTGTTAAGTAACGATCATTGTGGCATTAAATTTTTTGTTTTGTTATACGCTAATTGTTTTAAATAGTTCCAAACAGTATTCACCTGTGATAAACGTTTGCTTTCTGGGTGCGTTACTAAATAAAAGCTACGCACCAATTTAATATCATCGACACACAACTTCACTAAGCTAGCATCTTGCTCAGCTAAAAAGCAAGGTAAAATACCAATACCTAAGCCACTTTTTATCGCGCTATATTGACTGGTAATACTGGTGCTTTGAAAGCTAGGTTTTATTTCTGCATCTAGTTCTTTTAAATACGACAACTGCTCAGTAAAAAGTAAGGTATCTACATAACTAACCCACTTATATTGTGTTAACTGTTTCATATTAACTTGGCTTGATAACCCATCAAGATAACGGGGGTGTCCATACAGCTGTAACTGATAGTCGCATAGTTTAGTGATTATAGTTGAGGTGTTTTTAGGTTTTTCAACGGCTATAGCAATATCCGCTTCATTCCTACTTATTTTTACGTCTCTAGAAAAATGTACTAATTCAATTTGAATATTTGGAAACGCTTGTTGAAGAGGTATTAAATTAGGCGAAATAAAATAACTACCGAACGCTTCAGTGACACCAATGCGTACTCTACCACTGTTTTCTTGCTTCCTCTCTTTTATTGCATCAAAAGCTTGTGCTGCATCTAGCTCCATTCGTCTAGCGTAAGATAACAGTTTAGTGCCGTCTATTGTTAAAACATGACCACGGGGGGTTCGCTCAAAAAGCTTGGTTGATAAATCCGTTTCTAATTTATGAAGGCGCCTAGATAGCGTGGAGGCATCTAAACCTAACCGCTTTGCCGCAATAGATAAACGCTCACTACGTGAGACTTCTAAAAATAATTTAATATCATGCCAATTCATCGAATTATTTTAGCACAAGAGATCATGACTTGCAAAAATGCAACATATGTTGCATTTTTGAGCATTGCATTTCATTCAATAAAAACATACTTTAGTGACATACCCTTTTAAACACGAATTTCATTTTTATAAAATATATAAGGCTTCCTATGACCATTAAAGAAATCCCGCTAATTATCAATGGCGAAAAAGTTCGCTCAACCACAGATACATGGATAGATGTATTAAACCCTGCTACGCAAGAAGTTGTTGCCCGTGTACCTGTGGCAACTAAAGAAGAAGTAGCCGCTGCAGTAGCTAACGCTGCTGAAGCATTTAAAACTTGGTCAAAGGTATCTTTAACCAATAGAATGCGCATCATGCTAAAATTTCAGCAATTAGTAAGAGAGAATACTCAAGAGTTAGCTGAATTAGTAACCCTAGAGCACGGTAAAACCTTACCTGATTCAGAAGGTGAAGTTGCTCGTTCTTTAGAAGCAATTGAAAATGCTTGTTCTATTACTCGCTTACAGTTAGGTGATATGGCAAATAATGCCGCAACAGGCGTTGATACTTATACGTTAAACAAACCATTAGGTGTTGGTGTTGGTATTACGGCTTTTAACTTCCCATTAATGTTGCCATCTTTTATGTTTCCGCCTGCAATTGCGTGTGGTAATACGTTTGTTTTAAAACCATCTGAACAAGCACCATCATCAACTATTTTATTGGTTGAATTAGCACTTGAAGCAGGTATCCCAGCAGGTGTATTAAATGTTGTTCATGGTGGCCCTGATGCAGTTAATCAACTTATTGAAGCTGATGAAGTTAAAGCGGTTTCTTTTATTGGTTCTACCGGTGTTGGTACACACGTTTATAACCATGCAAGCAAGCACGGTAAACGCGCTCAATCGATGATGGGTGCTAAAAACCACATGGTTATTATGCCTGATGCCAATAAAGACAGAGCGATTAATGATTTATTAGGCTCAGCTTTTGGTGCTGCGGGTCAACGTTGTATGGCTAACCCAGTAACCATTCTAGTAGGCGAAGCTCGCAACTGGTTACCTGAAATTGTTGAAAGAACTAAGAAAATGAAAGTTGGCCCAGGCACACAACGTGATGCTGATTTAGGCCCGGTAGTATCTCCGCAAGCTAAAGCACGTATTATTAGTATTTTAGACTCCGGTGTAGAGCAAGGTGCAACTTTATTAGTTGATGGCAGAGACTGTAATGTTGACGGTTATCCAAACGGTAACTTTGTTGGCCCTACATTATTCACTGATGTTACAACTGATATGGATATTTACACCCAAGAAATTTTTGGCCCTGCTCTTTGTGTATTAGAAGCAGAAACATTAGAGGACGCAATTGAAATAATCAATGCAAATCCTAATGGTAACGGTACATCATTATTTACTTCTTCAGGTTGGAATGCGCGTAAATTTGAAAACGACATTGATGTTGGACAAGTAGGTATTAATGTACCAATTCCTGTGCCAGTTGCGTTTTTCAGCTTTACTGGGTCACGCGGCTCAAAATTAGGTGATTTAGGTCCTAACGGCAAGCAGACAATAAGTTTTTGGACTTATACTAAATCTGTAACTGCTCGTTGGTTTGAACCTGATCATCAAGATGGAACAGATATTCATACTACAATTAGCATGAAGTAACTTATAGGCGGGATTTTAATCCCGCTTATTTAGTACAAAAGCGCGAACAAGTTACCGCCTACGGTTAACCAGATAATTATATCTATCACGTAGGCGGAGTTTTTTCTCTCTATGGGTATACCTTTAAAAATTGTTGATAGTTTTCAAGCGCCGCTGGGTTACCTTTATTACGTTGACAAACACTTTTTTGATATTGATAATTAAAAACATCAAACCATAAATCAAGTATTTTGGCATTCGTGTTTTCACCAGACATCGCCAATACTCTAGCGGCAACCTCTGCTGTTGAAAATTGATGCTCTAACGCTGTTTTTCTAACCGTATAACGTGAATCACTTCCTACTGGTGAAATTTTCTTGTTTTCAGAAGCTTGAACCTGTTCAATCGATTGATTCTGCTCTAATGAATTATCATCTTGTGCAACATCCACCTCTAAAGCACTAGCTAAAAATAGCTTAGGATCAAAAGATATTAATGGAAAGTCATTTAAGTAAGGGCTTTTACGAAACATTTTTTTCGCTTCACGCCAACTGCCATCTAACATAATAAATAACGGCCGTTTTCCAGCGTCACAAACTACTTTGTTTTTATAAACTTGTCGGGTAGGCTCAGCATATTCATGAGGAAAAACCACAAAAGGTTGCCATTGTTCATCATCTAATACCGCTTGCAAGGCATCATTTTTTGTCGTACGTGACCATAAAAAAGCAAAGGTATCAGGAATTAAATCAGCAATTAACTTACCAGTATTACTTGGTTTCAATACTTCGGTATCGTACATAAGTAACAAAAACCCAGCCTTGGTTTTAATGTTTTCTTTATCAGGCGCTATTGAGCAAATGCAAAATTTAATAGCTAAACGACATAAATCACAGCGCTTTACTCGCTGACCTCGCGCTTTGTATGTAGTCGTACTTAAACTTTTACGATATTGATGTAATTGATGAACTGCGTGCATAAGAAAATTTAATAAAAAAAAAGACTTAACGATAATAACACGCTAAGCCTTTTGATGAGTCTTTTGATACGTCTTTTGAGAAAATGCCTAATAGTAACGCTATCAACCGCTAACTACATCGCATGGTTCTCATCGACTTTTCTCATCGACTTTTGTGGAACTATGCACTGTTAACACATTCGTTTTTGCTAAAGCATGAATGCTCTTTTTTATACGTTTTTCTAAGGAGTCAACTGCAATCACAGCGGTACATAAACGTTGTGATTTGCGTTTTGTTTTTTCTGCCATTTGTTTCATGTTATGTTGCATACTTGCAGTGAATTTTTGCATGCGAGCGCCAAGATCATTAATCCGCCCCCCTGAATTCACAAGCTCCATACCCGCAGCCATCATAATACTCCCCATAGAGCTCGTTACTATTTTTTTTATCTTTGATTCAATCTGTTGTTTAAATTCGCTTTCTAATAAGTCACCATCAGCCAAGCCATTCTCACCAATACTAAAACCATGTGCTATGGAGTAATGATTGGCAACTTCGTCGCGTAAAACGGTCAGTTTTTTTATTAATTCTACCGCGGCATTATTACCTTCACCAAGTAAGTCGTTAAAGGCCACGTTTAGCTCTTTAATTGCTGAGTCGATGCCTTCAATAGCAATGGCGCTTGCTTTAGGAACTAGCGTGCGAATATTCATTGAATATTGAGCAATTAACACTTGTTGTTTGATATTTAAAGAAACTTCCTCTTTATTTACCAGTAACGTTTTATCATTTTTAATGCTATAAATTGGCTGGTTTTTATTCTCTGGATTGAAAAATTCAATTGCCGTTTTATTAATGCTAAACCCTGACTCTAACTTTACATGGCATGAATCCTGAGCAGAAACACCAAATGAGGCAACTGCTATTGAAATTGCCACTGACGTATTCGTTAGCGCAATAGATATTGTTTTATTAAACCTGTTTAACATGGCTGTTTCCTAAAAAATGTTCAATATCGCTATTATATACCCATATATCGATTCAAAGCGCAGGGTTTTAGCGACTAGTGAAACGAGTGAATTAGTCTGCTATTAATTTTTTTGCATTTCAAACAACCTTGATTGGCAGCGTTGAAATTCAAACGTAAGTTGCTTACCTTGATATAACTCAGTGATATCAACGTCAGCACTTAATACCAACGTAACATTGCGATCATAAAACTCATCAACTAAGGCAATAAAACGTCGCGCTTCATCATCTAAGTGCTGTAAATCCCCCATTAACACACCACTGCGCTGATAACTATCTTCAACGCCTGAAAATACCGCTGGAATTAATTGCCCTGAAAAACATGGAACACGGCTAATAAATACCGAGGTGAACTTATCAGCTAAATAGATATAATCTCTTTGGCTGCGAGGGCCTGAGCATAGCGCAAAAAAATCAAACCATATCTGTTGGCTGCCTTTTTTAAGAAAGACAATTTCACGACCGTTAACACAAATAGTCTCGTCTATTGATATTTCACCCGTGACAGTTTCAGTCGTGATAACTTCAGTCGTAGTATCAGTTAAGCAAAGTTGATCAAAACGTTTTGATAAGCGCGCTTCACCTTGTAAGTCAGTAAAATAATAATTACTGTATTGACTAGTAATAATTTCTGACCGCCTATGATCAACCTCTCCATCAATTGAAATGACTTGGCAATAACGGTTTATTAAAGTAATGGTAGGTAAAAAACGATCCCGTTGTAAACCATTGCGATATAACTGCTCAGGTTGGCAGTTAGACGTTGCCACTAAGGTTACGCCTTGAGCAAAAAGCACTTTAAATAAGCCTGCTAGTATCATCGCATCAGCAATATCACTAACATAAAACTCATCAAAACATAATAAATCTAGCTGCTTAGCCCAAGATTTAGCAATATGTTCAAGCGGGTTATCAATTGGTGGTTGCGAAAAGGTCAGTTTATTTAGCGTTTGATGAACATCTTCCATAAAACGATGAAAGTGAATGCGCTTTTTATTTTTAATCGCAAGATTTTGATAGAATAAATCCATCAGCATGGTTTTACCGCGCCCTACTCTCCCGTAGAAATATAATCCTTGAACATCATGGTTAGTAGAGGTATTAATGGATGTATTAGCGAGGGTACTTTGTAGAAGTGACGTTACTGGCTTTTTATTCTGCTTAGTAAGCAACTGGGTAGTAAGGTTTGATAATGCTTTTATCGCTTCAAGTTGTGCTTTGTCTTCACAAAGCACATTATCATTAATAAGTTTTTGATATAGCTCTAACACTCGCCTAACACTCACGAATTAAAATGTTAGGTGACGTATTTTAAAGCTGCGACCTTTCATTTGTCCATTAGTCAATTTTCTCAAGGCTAGTTTCAACGCCTTTTTGTTAACAGCAACGTAGGCCTTGTTATCAAGCACATTAATTTTACCAACATCGGCACCATTAACGCCTTGGCTACCTTTGTCTTTACCTGTTAATGCACCAAGAATATCACCAGGGCGTACTTTTTGTTTTTTACCGCCGTCTATTTGAATGGTCGACATTTTAGCTTGTACTCTTGGGTTTGCTAATACCTCTGCAGAAGGTAGTAATTCAGCATTGATCACTTGATCGAGTTCATCTTCAATTAAACCAACTTTATAGCGCTCTTTATCATTAAATAACGAAACGGCTTTACCTTGTTTTCCTGCTCTGCCTGTTCTGCCAATACGATGAATATGCACTTCGCTATCATGAGCAATATGATAATTAACCACTAAATCAAGTGAATCAATATCAAGCCCGCGAGCAGCAACATCAGTGGCAACAAGGATAGAGGCGCTTTTATTAGAAAAGCGCAGTAAAGTTTGGTCACGATCTTTTTGTTCTAAATCACCGTGTAACGCCATGGCACTAAAACCATCGGCTAGCAGTTCATTGCATACTGCTTGAGTTTCTTTTTTGGTATTACAAAAAATCACGGTCGATTCAACAGGGTTAGCTTGAAGTAATATTCTTAACGCATCAAATCGTTCTTGTTCGTCACTAATGTGGAAAAATTGCTGAGTAATATTTGGAGCTTCTTCATTATCACTGGCTTTGACAATGATAGGTTTAGTCATAATATTTTCACTGATCGCTTGGATCTGCTTTGGAAAAGTGGCGCTAAATAGTAAGGTTTGTCGTTCTAAGGGGGTGCGCTCTATAATATTATCAAGCGCCGCTTCAAAACCCATTTCTAACATACGATCAGCTTCATCAAGCACCAATAAGTTTAAGTTCTCAAGCTTCAGCGTGCCTTTGATAACATGTTCTTCAATACGACCAGGCGTACCAACAATAATATGAGCGCCATGCTCTAATGAACCAATTTGTGGGCCAAAAGGTGTACCTCCACATAACGTCAGTACTTTAATATTATGAATAGTGCGAGCAAGTTTACGAATTTCTTTAGCAACTTGGTCGGCAAGTTCTCGTGTTGGGCAAAGGATCATAGATTGAATACGAAAACGTTTTACTTCTAACTTTTCCAATAAGGCTAAACCAAAAGCCGCCGTTTTTCCTGAGCCAGTTTTAGCTTGAGCAATAACATCTTTACCCTGTAACATTTCAGGCAAACTCATAGCTTGAATAGCGGTCATTTTTTCATAACCAAGCGATGACAAGTTTTTTAATAACTCCGCTGAAATATTAAGCGTCGAAAAATCTGTTGATGAAGTAGTTTTAATAGTCAAAAGAGAGGCCTTAAATTAGAATTAGCTTATTGAATTAGCTTGTTGAACTTTCAAACATAAGCAGATGGGCGCATAATAACAGCTTAGACGCTATTGAACTATTTATAACAAGAATTAACAGGTAAAAACAATGAATAGAAAGAAAAAGATTAACGAAACTTTAAAAAAGAAGCAAAAGAAAGCTAACGCAAAATTGCAAAAAAGCAATAAGCCTCGTTATATTTCAAAAGCTGAAAGAGAAAAGATGGATATATCAGAGCAAGAAAAAGCGAATTAGAAAAGATCTAATCGCTTCTCTTTTATAGCTGAAATGTTATAAATTAACATGGTTATATTCTCACTCAGGAACACTTTAAAGGGTACGACTTACTCCTATAGCTCGGCATTTATAACCATCAAATTGACGGGCTAAAGCCCGACCTACATTGTAACTTTTAGTTTGTCCCTTTCACCTTTTCACGCATACGTTGCACTACCATATAAAAATACGGCACTAGCAAAGTGCCAAAAATGGTTACAGCTACCATGCCTGAAAGTACAGTAACACCTAAAGATACCCGTGAACCGGCACCAGCACCTGTAGCAAAAACTAACGGTAATATACCTAATATAAACGAAAATGCTGTCATCAATACCGCTCTAAAACGCATTTTAGCGGCATTTAAAGCCGCATCAAAAATGCTTTTGCCTGCAGCCCTTTCTTCCATGGCAAACTCAACGATTAAAATAGCCGTTTTGGTCGACATACCAATAAGTAAAACCAAACCCACTTGAGCATAGATATTGTTAGACATACCTACCGCATATAAAGTGAGCATAGAACCAAAGATAGCCAAGGGTACGGCGGCAAGAACTGAAAATGGTATAGTCCAACTTTCATACTGCGCCACTAAAAACAAATAAACAAACAAAATAGCTAAGGCAAAAAGCAGTGGTGCTAAATCACCTGCTTCAATTTCTTGTTTAGATTGCCCTGACCATTCATAGATAAACCCTTGCGGTAAGTTTTCCGCCAGTGCTTGCATAACATTGATAGCTTCTCCTGAAGAGTAGCCAGTTGATGCCTGTCCGGTAATGGTTGCACTTCGGTATAAGTTAAAGTGGCTAATGGTAGTTGGCCCTAAAACAGGAGTCACTTTCGCTAATGTGGTAAGCGGTACCATGTCATTATCCTTATTACGTACATAGTAATGGCTTAAGTCTGAGGGATCTTTTCGATATTCAGTTTGTGCCTGAATAGTCACTTTATAAGTACGGCCAAATTGATTGAAATCGTTAATATATAAAGAACCTAATTGCGCCTGTAAGGTACTAAATATATCAGACAAAGCTACGCCTTGAGCTTTTGCTTTATTGCGGTCTACTTCTAAAAAATATTGGGGTACATTGGCGCGAAAAGTACTAAAGACGCGGTTAAGTTCAGGTCGTTGGTTAGCATCATAAATAAGGCCACTCATTGCTTGTGCCAACAGTGCTGGTTCTCTACCTTCACTATCTTGCAGCTGAAATTCAAAACCTGAACTAGTTCCTAATCCAGGAATGGGCGGAGGATTAAAAATCATAATTTGCGCTTCAGGCATTGACCATAACTGCCCCATTAACCGAGAGATTACTTGTTTTAAACCTAGCTCAGGTGTCGTGCGCTCTTCCCATTCTTTAAGAATAATAATAGCTAAACCATTGTTTGAACCAGGCCCTCCTAACATAGAGTAGCCACCTACAGTAATAACATCGGTCACCGCAGGATCAGCGGTGATAATAGGCACTAATTTATCCATAACCACTTGAGTACGATTAGCAGAAGAAGCATCAGGTAGTTGAATATCAACAAATAGGTATCCTTGATCTTCGCCTGGAATAAATGCGGTGGGTACTGCTGTAGTTAACCAACCTGCGGCGACAAAAATAACACCCACAAAAAGACCAACACGAAGCACACGTTTTAATAAAAAATTAACGGAGCTGGTATAACCCGATGTTGCCTTGGTGATTAATCGCTCAAAGGGAGCTAACCATTTAATAGGCTTCATTTTTTCTGCTGACAACAATACCGTACAAAGCGCAGGGCTAAGCGTTAAAGCATTTATAGATGAAATTATTACCGCAAATGAGATGGTCATTGAGAACTGTTTGTAGAGCTCACCCGTAATACCTGGCATAAAGCCTACAGGTACAAATACCGCTAACAACACCAAGGTAGTGGCAACAATAGGACCCGAAACCTGCTCCATAGCCTTAGTAACGGCCTCTTTTATGGGTAAATTCTCTTCTTTTAAAATACGCTCGACATTTTCAATAACAATAATGGCATCATCAACAACTATGCCGATGGCCAACACTAAGCCGAACAAGGTAATAGTGTTAATGGAATAGCCCATAACTAACATAAAGGCGAAAGTTCCTACCAAAGATACAGGAATAGCTAAGGTTGGAATAATAGTAGCTCGCCAATTTTGTAAAAACAAAAACACCACGACAATAACTAACGCCACCGCTTGAAATAAAGTGGTTTTAACTTCTTCCATTGAGCGAAAAATAAATTTAGTGGTATCAAAAGGCATCACATATTCTAAACCATCAGGAAAGCGCTGAGCCAACTTAACCATTTCAGCTTTTACTTGGGTAGCAACCTCAGTTGCGTTAGCATCAGGCAGTTGATAAATAACTAAAAAGGCAATATCTTTACCATTAAGCCTTGCCTTGGTTGAATAATCTTCGGCACCAAGCTCAATTTTAGCAATATCATTTAAGCGAATAAAATTACCACTTTCTTGAGAGCGAATAATAGTTTGACCAAATTCTTCAGGCGTTTTCAATCGCCCTTGAGCTTGAATGGAGTATTCAAACTGCTGGTTAGGCAAGGTAGGGCTAGCACCGAATTTACCGGCAGCAACAATCATATTTTGCTCATTGAGTGCATTTTTAACTTCGGTAACGGTGACATTTAGCGAGGTCATGCGATCAGGGTTTAGCCAAATACGCATGCTATAGGTCATTTCTCCCATAACTTCCGCAGATGCAACACCTTTAATGCGACCTAAAGGTTCTATTAAATAGTTACTAGCATAATTACTTAAGAAAAGCTGATCTATGCCTTCTTGATCTGAATACAGGTTAATCCCCAACAACATAGAGCTAGATATCTTTTCAACATTAACCCCTTGGCGAGTGACTTCTGGTGGTAGAGAGCTGGTGGCAAGTGCAACTCGATTTTGTACATTAACCTGCGCAATATCGCCATCAGTGCCTACTTTAAAGTAAACGGTAATGGTAGCACTGCCATTATTAGATGCAGAAGATTCGATATACATCATATTTTCTACGCCATTAATTTGCTCTTCAATGGGGCGAATTACCGATTCCTCTACTGTTTGAGCACTTGCACCTGGATAAACAGTGGAAATTTTCACTTGCGGAGGCGTGATTTCTGGGTACATATTTATTGGCAACAAGCCCATGGCAATTAACCCTGCCAAAAAAATCGTAATAGAGATGACAAAAGCAAATTTAGGACGGTGTATAAACGTTTTGCTGATCATTGCAGTATTCCTTTACTAAGCCTGTTTAACAGGTAATGAAATTGTACCTGTTAAAGCATCAACGTCTTTTACAATGGCGTTGACTTCAATGCCATTTCTAACTTTTTGTAAACCTTCAATAATCACTTGTTCACCTTCTTTTAGACCCTTTTTGACTACCCACATAGCGTCAATTCTACGGCCTAATATTACATGGCGCTGCTTAACGGTATTATCTTTGTCAACCACAAGCACAAATTTACCCTGTTGATTTGATTGCACTGCTGTTTGCGGAACTAATGCCATGGTATTTTTGTCTTTGTTTTCTAGTTTAAGTGTAACGAATAGGCCAGGTAAAATAACACCTTTTGGATTAGGAAATACAGCTCGTAACTCTACAGTACCCATACCTTGAGCTACCTTTGTATCAGCAAAGTCAAGATAACCCTGCTCAGGGTAATCTGAGTTATTAGGTAAACGTAGAGATAAATCAACGGCAAACTTATCGTTTTTATTTAAGCTTCTATATTCTTGTCGCTTTTGTTTATAGGATATATAAGTACTCTCTTCTAATTGAAAGCTTACATAGATAGGATCTGTTAGTATTAACGTTGCTAACACGTTACTGTTTGGACCAATAATATTACCCACATTATAATTTACTTTACCTATTTTCCCAGTAAAAGGAGCTGTAATATTGGTGTAGCTTAGATCTAATTCAGCTTGATGCACATTTGCCTGTGCGGCTTTTACTGCAGATTTTGCTTGTGAGTCATTAGTAGTTAGTTTGTCAAAATCTAATTGTGAAATATAGCCATCACCTATAAGATCTTTTGCTCGTGTTAAGTTTTTTTCAGCAATTTGTTGGCCTGATATTTTACTGGCTAAATTTGCTTTAGCCGCGACTAAATTAGCTTTAAATGCTGCGGGTTCTATTTTCAATAACACTTGACCTTTTTGAACCGTAGAGCCTTCTTTAAAATGTCGCTCAATCAGCTCACCTTCAACTCTAGCGATAAGTTCAGCTTCTTTTGAAGCCTGTGTACGAGCAACAAACTCTCGATAGTTACCAAGTTCCTGGCTTTGAATTTGATAAACAGATACCGCAGGTTTTGGCGTCGCGACTTTTTTCTCAGCTTGACCACAGGAAAAAAGCGCAACTGATAAAATAAAAATAAAAATATTTTTATTTGTCGAGGTATTAAAAAGTAAATGATTGAACATTAATTCTTTCCTTGAAAATTTTGGGCTTGTGTATTTGGCATTTATGTCTTTAGTAAAAGTAATCAACCGATAAGAGAATATACACACCGAGGTATCTATACAATAAATAAAAATAAAAAAAGGTAAAAAAAAAGCTGCTAATAAAATTCAGCAGCTTTTAGTTTAATAGTAATTTTATAAACAATTACGACAAGTTCATCTCTTGAACTTTTTCATGGGCTATATCTGGAGCACTGCTCACAGGTTTATCGTGTAGATGCGCTTTCAATTGACCTTTGCGATGTTTTAATGCGGCGTCTAACTTTTTAGCTGCGCTAGCAATAGCGGGGTACATTACATCGTCTTCGCCTTTAATTGATATTCGCCCACCTTCATAATTAGTGGTTATTTCAACTTGATGAGAATTATGCTCTTTAGAGATAATGATGTCTAAGGCAATTAAGGTTGGGAAGTGATTTCCTATTTTGGTAAATTTCTCTTCTAGATGTTCTCTAATGGAGTCAGAAACTTCAACATGATGACCAGAAAGATTTATTTTCATAAGTATTCCTTTTAACAATGATTGTTAGCATATATCACTAACAAGAAAATAGAGTACTTTTAAAGTGCTCTATAATAGAACTGAGGGTAAATAACTAAAAAACAAGGTGTGGTATTATTATTTAACCTAAACTAAAAATAGCTTAAAAACTTGAGGATTACTATTTATTTAGGAAAATAATTAATACCTTTAATTAAAAGACGAGGAAGGAAAATAACAAGTAAGATGTTAAAATATTAAATGCATAATAATTAAAGCGAATACTCCCGCAATAACATCATCAAACATAATACCTAAACCACCGGTCATTTTTTTATCAATAAACGAAATAGGCCAAGGTTTTAAAATATCGAAAATGCGAAATAATATAAAACCCAACAAAATACTCTGCCAGCTTACAGGCACCATAAACATAGTAATAAAAAAGCCAACAAATTCATCCCAAACGATAGCACCGTGATCATGCACGCCAACATCGGAAGCTGCTTTACCGCAAATATAAATACCAGCAATACTCATAATGAACACGGTAATAGCATAGTAAAAAGGCGTTAGCATGGTAAGCAGTAGAAAAACAGGTATCGCAGCTAATGTACCAAAAGTACCAGGAGCTTTAGGCGCTAAACCACTACCAAAGCCTAAAGCTAAAAATTGTATAGGGTTTGATAAGTTAAACGTAACTTTAGTGTTAGGTATCATGGATTAGGGCGCTGATGAAAAGTGTTCAAAGCCGGTACTATGAATAGTTACAGGTTTGTTATTTAAGGTGGTCGTAATAGTGTTTGAAGCATTTATTTGACCAATACAAGTAACGGTAGTACCGACATGAGACAAAGCGGTTTCCATGCCTACTTTGTTATCTTCAGACACTGTAAATAATAATTCATAATCATCACCTCCCGTTAAAGCAAGGTTTATGGCATCATCAAACAATAAACTGTCATGCATCGCTTTTGATAATGGCACAGCATCTAAAACAATATTTGCACCAACATTTGATGCTTGGCAAATGTGCCCCAGATCAGCCATTAAGCCATCAGATATATCAATGGCTGCAGACACGTATTCACGTAACGCTTGGCCAACAAGCACACGTGGCTTAGGATAATCTAATTTAGTTTTTATTTGCTCTACAAAGCTATCATCTACAGTGACTTCACCATTGAGATATTTCAAAGCCAATGCGGCATCACCTATATCACCAGTAACATAAAGCCAATCACCCGTTTTAGCACCTGAGCGCGATAAATAACCATTTTCAGGTGTTAAGCCTTGTGCGGTAATGGTTATACTTAATGGCCCTTGCGTAGTATCGCCGCCAATAAGTTGTACATTATAAAACTCACATAAAGTAAACACGCCAGCACAAAACTCGGTAAGCCAATCATAATCTATTTCGGGTAAAGTAATTGCCAATGATAACCAGCTAGGTTTAGCACCCATAGCGGCAATATCAGATAAATTAACCGCGACTGCTTTGTGACCAATAGCACGTGGCGCAGTGCTTTTAGGAAAATGTACGCCTTCAACGAGTGTATCCGTGGTAACAACTATATTTTGGTGGTCGGTAGGTAAAACAACCGCACAGTCATCACCTATACCAAGTAATACATCTTTTCGCTTTACATTTTGTTCAGCAAAAAAATGTTTTATTAATTCAAATTCTTTCATACGGTATTTGGATAAACTATTGGGGAAATGGAAAAAATAAAAAGGGTTAACTTAATCTTGTGGACGAATTAACTTAACCGCTTTATCTAACACACCATTAACAAATTTATGACTATCGTCAGCAGCAAAAGCTTTAGCTAATTCTATTGCCTCATTAATAACAACGCGATATGGTACATCTTTACAGTCGCTTAATTCAAAAATAGCAACACGTAAAATAGCTTTTTCAACGTGATCAATATCATCAAGCGGTCTATCAACATTTGGCGTGATCGCTAGATCTATTTCATTAATATTACTGGTAACACCTCGTAGCAAGTGCTGAAAATATTCTGTATCAAAACGGCGTTTAGCATTATCTGTTAAAAAATTAACTTCAATATCAGTCACTGAATTTTGACTGATCTGCCATGAATAGATCGCTTGAACCGCCAGTTCACGTGCTTTTCTTCTAGGAGAAGGTTTCACTATAATTTGCCTTATATTTTAGCTAAAACATTAACCATTTCTAGCGCACCAAGCGCAGCTTCACCACCTTTATTGCCCGCTTTAGTGCCTGCTCGTTCAATCGCTTGTTCAATAGAGTCCGTAGTAATGACACCAAAAGAAACAGGGATTTCAGATTCTAAACAAACTTGGGCTAAACCTTTATTACATTCACCCGCAACAAAATCAAAATGAGGTGTGCCACCGCGAATTACCGCACCAATAGCAATAATAGCGTCGACATCACCTTTTGCGGCAACTTTTTTAGCCGCTAATGGCAGCTCATAAGCGCCAGGAACTTTAACGATAGTGATATCATCATCGTTAACATTACCGTGTCGTTTAAGTGCGTCAACAGCACCATCTAGCAAACTATCAACAATAAAATGATTAAAACGAGATACTACAATAGCGAATTTTTTGCCTTTTGCTTCAAATGAACCTTCAATGATATTCATCTATATACTTCCAATAATGTTGTTCTGATAAAAATTGCCGCAATTCTAGCAAACTAAGCTCAAATTCGGTACTTGTTTATTACTTTTAATATTAAGTTACTTATATTTTTCAAGAGGAAAAAACTTAATTAATCCATATCGTCAAAGTCTTCCAAAAAAGCATCTAACTCATCTTCTTCATCTTCGTCTATTTCTATTGGTGGATTACCATCATATAAACGATAATTCATATTTTGATAATATGCATTTTTAATGAATTCATAAGAATCTTCTGATTCAACAACTAGTTGCTCCTGATCACGAATTGATGCTCTTTTTTCTAAACCCAGTATACCTAATCGCACTAAATTTGGCCAAAAATCAATAACCACCAATGGCCAATATAAACCATCAACATAGTCACCTACCTCTTCTCTAACAGAGCTAGGGCCAAGCGCAGGGATAACGAGATAAGCACCATCTCCTACACCATAAGATCCCAGTACTTCACCAAATTCTTCTTGATCACTACTCCAGTCAAAATCACTAGCAGGATCATAAAATCCCAACAAACCGATTGTGGAGTTTAAAACAAATCGCCCGGTATTTTTGGCCGCTGCAGTAAATTTTAATTGTAATAAATTATTGATTATACTTGATGGCTCATTTAAATTTAGCGCCATATTGTATAAACCAGTTCGTAAAAATGGCGGTGTATAAGCGGTATACAATTCAGAGGCAGGTTTAGTGACATATTTATCAGCATAATCCCAAGTGAATGTCCAAAAAGGACGGTTAATCACTTCTAAGGGATCATTAATGCTGTTGTTTGGTTGTGATGTTGAGGAGCAACCAGAAAGTAACACCATAGAAAACAAAAAAACAATACGAGAAATTTGAAATAATGATAGGTTCACAGGGCTTAATTCCTTACCAATATCAGCCAAACATTGCAAAGTTAGAAACTCAATTAGTTTACTATAAATTAAATGAAAATGTTCATCGCTTATTAACAAG
>Ga0209826_1001292_pt1 | contig 17495 bp, 13 predicted proteins | sample GOMGulsemesocosm_5_FD_184637 | JGI IMG/M metagenome (GOLD analysis project Ga0209826, IMG submission 184637) | Methane-oxidizing microbial communities from mesocosms in the Gulf of Mexico - GOM15C Gulf of Mexico (SPAdes) (version 2) | ecosystem: Environmental > Aquatic > Marine > Cold seeps... | reverse complement strand
ATCCGTACCTGATACCTCTAAAAAGTTAGTACAAGCTTGTGGACGCTTATTACGTAACGAAATGGATGAAGGCGTAATCACCTTAATGGATAAACGTGTTGTGACTAAACGTTATGGCAAACAGTTGCTCGATTCATTACCTCCGTTTGAGCGAGTATTTGAACGATAAAGTTTATATTAGTAATTTAAATAACTCACTTTTACTGCCAATATTCAACTTTTGGTATATGCGATAAAGATGATTAGAAACGGTAGAAGGTGATAAATCAAGCTCTCGTGCCGCTTCTTTAAACGTTAAGCCTTTAGCCAGTGTTTGTACTATTTCTTGCTCTCGCACAGATAAAGTATCTAACGGCCCTTGCGGCCAAATTTCAACAATAAGCAAATCATTAAACGGTTTTAACTCAACTTGTAAGCCATCAACTTCATAACTTTTTTTGTCTAAATCCAATACAAAAGGCAACTTAACCAACGTACTTTTAGGGTAACTATTTTCTGTATAGTTACCTTCTAACAAATCAATAAAACTGCTTTGCACTTGATGAAAATAACCTTGATTATCACAAATGGCTTTATGCGAGTTTTTATGAGCCTTTGTTTGGTTTTCATCTGAATATTCTAGCTGTAAGAAAAGCGCATGTTTTGCTGCTGTTAATAAGTGATACAACGCCTGTTTTTGAGTTTCTTTATTTTGCTCAGTAAATGGCTTTTCACGTTCAAAGCGATACAAGGTTAATAAAGTGAACAAACCAGTGCGTTCATCTAGGTGGATTGAAGACAAAATTCTTTCAATGCCATGGGGCTTAAAGCACTTTAGATAAATTTCAGAGCGATAAAAGTTCTCATCACACATTAAATCACGCATATCTATTGGTGAGCCTAAATTATCAAAAAGCTTATTCGCCAATGGATTTATTGATAAGTTTTCTAACAAACATTGTGTTAAAGATTCATCTACATTAACTAAAGTATGGTTATGAAAGCGTACTGTTTGTTGATGGCCATTACTCCAAATAGCACCATCAAAATCAATCAATTCTTGCAGTTGAGAAAGCGCCCATTCACGATATTCAGCTAACTTTATTTTACTAGTCGCCAAATAAAGTTCAGCAATAAATTGATTTAATTTATTTTGTTGAGTATTTGATGATTCTTGTGAAGCTATTTTTTTTGAAGTTAAGCGAACCATTAGGTGATTTTTACTATAGAGAAATTATTTTCATTGGCTATGATAATGCTATGACAACCAAGGTGATGCAATAGTTATGTCGAACTTTAACAAGAATAATACACATGAAGTACATTATGATGCCATTGTCATTGGCGCTGGCATTGCCGGGTTAACCGTTGTTTTAGAGTTAGCCAAAGAAAACAAACAAGTGCTAATACTTGATGCCCAAGATGAAGCAAACGTTGGTGGTTTAGCCCGTAGTGCTTTTGGTGGTATGGCACTTATTGGTACGCAAGAGCAAAAACGTAGTGGCATTATCGACAATGCAGAAATAGCACTAAAAGATTGGCATGCTTTTGCTCATTTTAATGAAGATGATATTTACCCAAAGCAATGGGCGAAGCTATATGTTGAAAGAAGCTACCAAGATGTTTATCAATATGTAAAAAAACTTGGCGTAAAATTTTTACCTGCGGTTAACTGGGTTGAACGTGGTTTATATGCTGCTGGAAACTCTGTACCTCGTTATCATGTTATTTGGGGGACATCATTAGAGTTAGTCAATAAAATTCTCGCCGCTATTGCGCCTTTTAAAGACAAAAATATTCACTTTCGTTTTAATTGTAAAGTTAATCAGTTACTCACTGAAGATAAAAACAGCAACAAAGTCATTATTGGTTGCCAAGATAATGAGCATAATAAATATTTAGCTGCAAATACTATTGTTGCCTCAGGCGGTTTTACAGGTAACTTAACTAAAGTAAAACAACATTGGCCAAAGCACTTTTCGCCTGCACCTAACAATATGCTTAATGGCACACATCCAAGTTGTGATGGTGCTATGCACGACGAAGTAAGCAAGCTTGGTGGTAGCGTTACTCACCTAGATAAAATGTGGAATTATGCTGCTGGCATTCCTCATCCAACACCAAAATTTGAACATCAAGGGTTAAGCTTAATACCGTGCAAATCAGCTTTATGGTTAGACAGTACAGGTAAACGCATTGGCCCAGAGCCTATGGTTACAGGTTTTGACACCAATGAATTATGTCAGCGTATGAGTGAACAAAAGCAAGGTTATGCTTGGCAAGTTCTTAACTGGAGGATTGCCAGTAAAGAGTTTGCCGTGTCAGGTGCAGCCCATAACCAAATGATCCGCGATAAAAAATTATTCACTATGTTAAAAGAAACTCTCTTTGGTAATCATAGACTCGTTAAACAAATGCAACATGAAAGTGATCATTTCCTCGTGGCTAACTCAGTTGATGAACTAACCGATAAAATGAATAGTATCACCGAAAAAAATCACATTAAAGCTCAAGTATTGCAGCAAACCTTAAATGATTACGATGCTATTTTATCAAGACCTTCTGCACAGTGGAATGACGATCAAATAAGGCGTATAGAACATGCACGTAAATGGAAGCCTGATAAATTAAGAACTTGTAAACCTCATCCTATTCAAGATGAAAAGCATGGCCCTCTTATTGCCATTAAAGTATCGCTTATAAGTCGAAAAAGCTTAGGAGGCATTCAAACCAACCTAAATTCACAAGTGCTTAATGATAATGCAACGCCCATAAAAGGCTTATACGCAATTGGCGAAGCATCAGGTTTTGGTGGTGGCGGCTCAAATGGTGAAAAGTCACTCGAAGGTACTTTTTTAGCTGGATGTTTACTTACCGCACAACAAGCAGCTAAATCGATAAACATAAACCTCGTCTACAATGAAAAAAAGAATCAGGATAAACAATGAAAAAAACAGCCGCATGGTTAACAAAATACGCATTAGAACAAATTGGCGTAAAATACACTTTTGGTATTCCCGGTGTTCATAATACCGAGCTTTATGACGAGTTAAATAATTCAGAGAAAATTACCCCAAGCTTAGTAATGCATGAAGGTCATGGCGGGTTTATGGCTGATGCGATCAGCCGAATTACCAACTCTATTGGCACACTAGTCATAGTACCCGCAGCAGGTGTTACTCATGCAGCTAGTGGTATTGCAGAAGCTTATCTCGATGGTATTCCTATGCTTGTTATTACGGGCGGCATTCGTAACGATTCAAAATTTGATTATCAACTTCACGAGATGGATCAACTTAAGCTTGTTGCGGGCTTCACTAAAGCAGCCTTTAAAATAAACAGCCATGATGAAGTGATTGAAACTATTTATAAAGCCTATGATATAGCGATTTCAGGCGAGCCGGGGCCAGTATTTATTGAGCTTCCGGTAAATTTACAGCTTGATAAAGCAAGTATTAGTAACTTGCCAGCTTACGTTGCATCAGTACCCCCCCTTTTATCTGCAGAAGTTATTGCACAAATAGATAGTGCGGCAAAAATGCTGATGCAAGCTAAAAATCCAGCAATATTTGCTGGCTGGGGCGCTGTACATGCCAGTAATGAGTTAATTGCCGTTAGTGAGCAAATTGGTAGTGCAGTAGCGACCACCATGCAAGGCATTAGTGCATTTCCTGCTAATCATCCATTACATGCAGGCTTTTGCTTTGGTCCTGCTGCTGTGCCTGCTGCACAAAATGCTTTTGATAGTTCTGATTGCGTATTAGCGATAGGCACACGTTTTGGAGAAATAGCGACAGGTAGCTTCGGTGGTGAATTGCCCAATAACTTAATTCATATTGATATTAACCCGCAAGTATTTGATGCTAATTTTAAAAGCGCAATCGCTATTGAAGGAGACTCTAAGCAAATATGCCAACAATTATTTAGCGCATTAAAAGCACTCGGCTCAGCTAAAAGTTCAATAGAGGTAGCAAAGAAAATTGCTGATGATAAAAAAACTTATCGAGAGTCTTGGTATCAACATGATTCAAAAGATAGAGTCAACCCTGTCTTATATTTTGATGAACTCAGAGCACAACTTAGCGATGATGCACATTTGGTGGTTGATGATGGTAATCATACCTTTCTAGCCGCAGAATTAATGCCCATTCATCAAGCCTATGGCTTTATTTCACCTACAGACTTTAATTGTATGGGTTACGCTACGCCAGCAGCTATCGCCGTTAAAATGGCAAAGCCACAACAAGAAGTTCATGCAATTGTTGGGGATGGTGCCTTTATGATGACAGCAATGGAATTAGCGACGGCTGTAAGCCAAAATTTAGGTTTAGTGATTGGCGTATTTAATGATGGTGAATTATCACAAATAGCACAAGCCCAGCAAATTCCATACAATCGTAAAACCTGTACAGTGTTACCACAAACTAAACTTAAAGGTTTAGCAATGGCAACTGGCGCAGAATATGTCCGTATTGAAAATAATAGTGATATAAAATCGGGCTTAACTGAAGCTCGCACTTTCGCACAAAATAATAAAGCGGTGATTTTAGATATCAATATTGATTATTCAAAATCCACTGCTTTTACCGAAGGTGCGGTAAAAACCAATTTAAAACGTATGCCACTACCAACTAAGGTGCGAATGGTTGGTAGAGCTTTGGTGCGAAAAGTGACCGGTTAATGTTTGCTATTATTCGCCATTTGATTCTGTACTATTTTAGTATTTTCTAATGGCGACTTGTGTAATTTCAATACGACACGGCGATCATAAAAACTCACTTCTCGTTCATTATTTGCCACCACGGGAGCACCTTCACCGAAAGCAAAAGTTGCTATTTGTGAATTACTAACCCCTTGTGCCATTAACAACGATTTAACTGACTCAACTCGTGCTTGTGATAACGTTTGATTAAGTGACTCTTTACCTGTTAAGTCGGTGTAACCAGACAAGTCTATTTTCATGGTTGGCGAGCCATTTAAAATTTGAGCTAATGCCGCAACTTGCTCTTGATAATGTGCGGCAACATCACTTGAACCCGTCGAAAACTGTAAACTCATCAGCAAGTTATCTGCTTGCAGCTGCCCTGTTTGGCTTTGTTGACTTTGTTGGTTTTCTAAGGCAACTAACTGTTGCTGATAAGAAGATTCAAGACGCTGTAATTTGGCTTGATACTCTTTTTTAGCTTGATTTTCACTTAATTTATGAGTTTGTTGCTCTTTATTTAAAGCGAGATTTAATGCATCATTTTCATCATTTACATTAATAAATTTTGCAATAAGAACACCACTAACACCTGCAACTATTACACCTATTGGTCCTGCAACAATTCCACCAATTAAAGCGCCAGTACCAAAACCAATATTTTCATTATCAGTTTGTACTTGATGTTTTTCAGCAGCCGTTAAGCTATGCTCTGTTGCGTTCACGGAGCTTGCTGTTAAAGCAGCCATAACAACCGTTGCGATGATCATTTTTTTGCTTTTTATTTCTATTTTAGTGCTAGTTTTAGCTTTCATAATATTTCCTATGTTTTTAGTTGTATCGGTAAAATAAGTAGTTTGTTTGACAAGGGTTATTAAACCGCAATAAAAAGACATTAAAATGCTCAAATAAAGGCAAATCAATGAGCAATTGTGGCAACAATATGGCAATTTCAAAAATTATGCGCCTTTGACAAGAAATTTAGATATAGTCAGGTAATAAAGACAACAGGCTCAATATATGATGACTTTGTAGCGAATCACTTTCTAACGTAAAACTTATAAGAACAGATAAATGACCAAACGAATTGCTATTGTTGAAGACGAAGCCGCCATACGTGAAAACTATGCCGATGTATTGCGCAGCCAAGGCTATCAAGTACAAACATATGCCAATAGAGAAACAGCTACACAGGCTTTTAATTTGCGCTTACCTAATTTGGTGATTTTAGATATTGGTTTAAACGAAGAATATGATGGCGGTTTTGTTTTGTGTCAGCAATTACGAGCAAAATCAGCCAGCTTGCCGATTATATTTTTAACCGCTCGCGATAACGACTTTGATACGGTATCGGGCTTGCGTATTGGCGCAGATGATTATCTCACCAAAGATATTAGCTTACCGCACTTAACTGCACGTATATCAGCTTTATTTCGTCGACAAGAAGCATTTAAACAGCCTGTCAACGATGAGCATATCACTCAAACAGGTTCATTAACCATTGACAGTCGGCGCATGACTATCACTTGGTATAATAAATCCATTGATTTAACTATTACTGAATTTTGGTTGGTACACGCGCTTGCCAAAAATCCCGGACATGTGAAAAATCGCACGCAATTAATGACGGACTCAAAAATTTATGTAGATGACAGCACCATTACTTCTCATATCAAACGCATTCGCAAAAAATTCATCAAAACTGATGACAGCTTTGATTGTATCGAAACAGTCTATGGCATGGGTTATCGTTGGTTAAGTGAAGTAGAAAATTAGAGCACTCATGATTAGTAAAAACATTTTTCAGCTACGCTTTGGCTTAAGAGCAAAAGTATTGTTGCTTTCAAGTTTCTTATTTGTCATCCCATGGTTTGGCTACCAATATGTATGGGAGATGGAAAAGTACCTTCGTTTTGGGCAAGAGCAAACACTGGTTGGCACAGCTAGAGCCTTAGCAACAGCACTACATGAGCGCGAAAATTTATTTAAAAACCAAGCTAGCTTTCTACCAAATGTGGAGCAAGGTAAAGATTTATATGGCTATCAGTTAACCGAGGCAATTCAATTAGATGGTTTACACAATGACTGGCCCAACTTTTCTCAAAGAGCACATTTTTACGATCATCAACAGCAACTTTTTGCTACTGAGCCATTAACTTTAAATTTTAAAGCTAGTGTAGGAAAATACGACAAACATTTATATTTGTTTTTTCAAGTAGTCGATAACCAAGTTGTTTTTCGGGGGAAAAACAGTAGAAGCATCACTAACAATGATTATCTAGCTTTATCATTTAGCGATCAAAATGGAAACCTTAACCGTTTTGTTATCAGCAATAAATCGTCAGGTTGGATATCAGCTTTTAGCTTTACCGACAAGGTTGATGGTCAACCAAATCCAGCTCCTCATATTCAAGGTCATTGGTTATTAACCCCACAAGGTTATAATATCGAATTACGCGTCCCTTTAAAAAATCTAGGCGATAAGATTGCTTTTGCATTTTATGATGTTAATAAGCCAACAGGTGACGTTGTTTCTGCCATTGGCTCAGCAGATCCAAGTGAACTTGAAAGCCTTGGTACAATACTTGTTCCCTCTCCTGAAATTGAGCGTATTGTTAAAGGTATGCGTTATACCAACTCTAGCATTTGGGTTGTAGATCAGCATCACAGAGTACTAGCCAGTGCAGGCTCTTTAAAATCTGCTAGTGGTGTTTGGCATAACAAAGAAAAACGGCCAAGTTTGGATGAGAAAAACAGTCTTTGGTATCAATTTAAACAACAAGTATTACTGCCGTTATATTATAAAATATTGACTAAACCTCCAACAGATTTTATTGATAAAATTTACGATGCCAGACACTTAAGTGGTGGGCATATTGTCAGCGCTCTTAGCGGAAAAGCTAAGTCGCAATGGCGATTAACAACAGATAAACAGGCACTCGTATTATCAGCAGCCTATCCTATTTTCATTAACGATAAAGTCAAAGGCGCTGTGATCGTTGAAGAAACAACTAACGGTATACGTACCTTAAGAAATCGTGCTTTAGAAAAACTCTTTACCGTAATTTTAGCCATTATGGTTTTAGGAGCATTAACCTTTATTGTATTTGCTACACGTATTTCTTCACGTATTCGTCATTTATCAAACCAAGCTGAGTTAGCTATTGATAAACAAGGTAGAATTATTGGTAAAATGTCAGCATCTAAAAGTAATGATGAAATTGGTGACTTATCACGTAGTTTCACTACAGCTGTAAATAGATTAAGTGAATACAATCATTATTTAGAAAGCATGTCTTCGCGTTTATCCCATGAATTAAGAACGCCCATAGCTGTAGTAAAAACCTCGCTAGAAAACCTTGCTTTACAAGAGCAACAGCGCTTATCTTCAAATAGCGCTATTTGCTCTGAAAATAGTGAAACAAACACCTATATAAATCGCGCTCAAACAGGTATTAACACCTTAAATTTAATTCTCACCAACATGAGCGAAGCAACTCGCCTTGAGCAAATGCTAACCTCAACAGAAAAAGTTAAGTTTGATTTAAAAACAGTCGTGTGTGGTTGCATTGCGGGTTATCAACAAGTTTATCCAGAGCATACTTTTAATGTAAGCTCAGAGCTATCCACGCTAAAATTTCAAGGTTCACCTGAACATATAGTGCAACTATTAGATAAAGTCGTTAACAATGCCGTAGAGTTTAGCCAAGATAAGATAATTACTGTCGAACTAAAACACCATCATAACGATATTGAACTATTGATCAGCAATAATGGTATTCTATTACCTGAACAATTGAGTGAAAGCTTATTTGACTCTATGGTTTCATTACGTAATGCTCACTCAGTTAACGATAATAAACAGCCTCACCTAGGCTTAGGATTATATATTGCTCGACTAATTTGCCAATTTCATCAAGGAAAAATTAGCGCTTTTAATCATCACTTACCTGATGGTGTTACTATAAAAATCAAGCTCCCCGCTAATATTTAAACTTAAATATTATTATTTGTTAACTATTTTATTAGCTTAGTTTTTTTGAGCCAGTTACTTTAAAACGATTTGATAACACAAGTCCATTACCTAATCAGCTACATTTACTTAGCATAACTAATCAAGTTAATGATATTCAGTAAGCGCTAACGTAGCTAAAGCGCCTTGTTCTTGAAAATTTATTCTCATTGAATTATGTTGATTAATCAACCAAATGACATAACATTAATTAATTCTTCTACCTTTGATATAAAACAAATGCTTAAATTATTATTAAATATTTCTAGACATAAGCGTAGTTTTTAATACAATCACGCATCTTATCAATTCTGATAGATTCTATCTTAAAATAATTTCTTTGGAGAAATAAAATGAATGTTGATCAACATATTAAAGTAGCACAATGGCACTTAGAGCAAGCTCGTTTACATAACGTTAGCGATCACACTTGTGGTTGTCCTGCAAATAAACATGACCAACGCGCAATTGATGCTGTTGAAGCTGGTATAATCGTTGAAGAAAAAGCTTGTACTTTAGACGCTAAAGAAGCTCGCGCTGAGTCTTAATTGATTCATTAACACTCAAGTGTTAATAGCAAAATGATTTTGAAAGGGAGTGATGACATTAAATTTGTCATCACTCCCTTTTCTTTGTTTTCGGTTTTTATTTTAGTTAATTAAGACCAACTACTCGCTATAATTTTCTGCTCTTATCTAACTCAAAAAGAATGTCTACGCTGTAAGGTGATTCTTTTAAGCCATGTTCAGTTGCCCTTTGAAAAACCTGTATAAATTTAAATAACATTAGCGTTTCAAAAATCAAACAGGATTGTCGATATCAACAAATAAAACGTCAATACCATGTTCTTTGGCTATGCATTCGCCCAATGCTTTAACGCCATAACGTTCAGTGGCATGATGTCCTGCAGCAAAAAAATGAATATCTAGCTCCTGAGCAATATGCGTAGTTTTCTCTGAAATCTCACCCGAAATAAAAGCATCAATGCCCTGCTCTGCAGCTAGCTCAATATAGTCTTGCCCACCGCCTGTACACCAAGCAACTGTTTTAATCGTTTTATTTGATGGCGGCGCAATATGCAAACATTCTCGGTTAAGTTTACTATTTATTAACTGTGCCAACTTTTCGCCCGAAATGGCTTTGGGTAATAGACCTTGTATGCCGATACTTAAGGGGTTTTCTAACTCTAACGGGCCTGTCACCTCAATATTGAGCAACTTTGCCAATTGGGCATTATTTCCTAGTATTGGATGAATATCTAACGGTAGGTGATAGGCAAATAAATTAATATCATGACTGAGCAAAGCTTTAATGCGCTTATGTTTCATACCACGAATAACATAAGACTCGTTTTTCCAAAAGTAACCATGATGAACAATTATCGCATCTGCTTTTTCATCAACAGCCTGATCAATTAAAGCTTGCGATGCAGTAACACCAGTAATTATTTTGGCTATTTGATCACATCCCTGAATTTGTAAACCATTAGGTGCGTAATCTTTTATTTGTGAGGGTTTTAATAGTTGGTCTAAATATATTTCTAGTTCAATTCTTTTCATTAGTGCTAAAAACCTTTTAAATTAATAAAAATATCATACGTGATAATTCAATTGTTTTCATGTGTAAAAGTTATCGTTAAAAAATCTTAATAATACTTCAAATAAATTTAAATAAACTCAAGTACGATAAAACTGTGAAACAACGGAAAGATATCCTTACAATTAAGCATATAAAAACATGGAACTTTTGTTCATTACCTTTAAAGTTTTTGATATGATTTTCAAAGCTCAGTTTTGTACCTTCTGTTATATGGATACATTCAAAAAGACAACAACTCAGCATAAAAATAATCATAAATAACAAGGAATATGGAAATGAATGTTTTATTTACAAGAAAGCACGCTCTTGCTTTAAGTATTTCAACAGCACTTTTATCAGCAACAAGTTTTAGTACTTTTGCAGCAGATAATGATCAAGAAGTAGAACGAATTGAAGTTACAGGTTCACATATCAAGCGCCAAGATATGGAAGGCCCCTCTCCTGTCACTAGTTTATCTGCAACTGATATTGCTAAAACAGGTGTAACGGATTTAATTGGTTTATTTGCAAAATTACCCATTTCAGGACAAGGTACTTTTTCAACTCAGGCTAACAGTAGTGATGATACCGCTAATGGTGGCTCAAGTGTTTCTCTTCGAGGCTTAGGTGCTGATTCAACATTGATTTTAGTTAATGGTCGTCGTGTTTCTGTTAGCCCGTTTGCTAAAGGCATTGATACCGCTTTTGTTGATATTAATAACATCCCAATTTCTGCAATTAAACGTGTTGATATTCTAAAAGATGGCGCGTCTGCAACTTATGGTTCTGACGCAATTGCAGGGGTAATCAATATTATTCTTAAAGATGATATTGATGGCGTTGAGTTGTCAGCTAAAATTGGTGATACAGCTGATGGTGGAGGTAAAGAAGAGAGTATCAGTCTTGTTTTTGGCAGCCATACAGACAAAGCTAGCAATACCTTTATTTTAGATTACTTCAATCGTGAAGAAGTTCTTTATGCTGATAGGAGTTATTCTCAAAGTGCCAATCAAACAGCTAACCGTCCAAACGACCCATATGCTACCGACTTTAGAAGTTCATCAGGTATTCCTGGCACTATAGCTCTAGCTTCAGATCCAACAAACCGTATGCCGGATACTTTTGGTAATGATGTTTGTGCTCCAAAAGACATTGTCGGAACCTTATGTCGCTATGATTATGCTCCTCATATGACCATGATTCCTGCATCTGAGCGTTTTAGTTTTAATTACTTAGGTAAGTATGAAGTTAACGATAATATGCGTGCTTTTGTTGAATTAAATGGCCAGAACGCCAAAACAACAATTAAAGGTGCTGGTAGCCCAAGTTTTAATGAATTATTTATGGCAGGTGACAATCCAAATCACCCAATGGCAAATTTACCAGATCATGAGTTTTTTCAACAAGATTTAACTATGCGTCGCAGAATGGTAGATATTGGCAACCGTAAAAAAGAAGTTGATAGCAATTATTATCGTACAATTTTAGGCTTAAAGGGTGAAATTGAAGAGTGGGATTGGGAAGTTGCATACAGCTATATTAAAAGCACTTCAGTAGAACGAGGTGTTGACGGTTTCCCTAACTCTCGCAGAGTTCAAGAAGCCATTGATAACAGTTCGTGGAACCCATTTGAGCCATCACAAAATAGTCAAGCAGCGCTAGATTATATTGAAACTACAACAACACGTACAGGTAAGTCAACTAACCGTTCATACGATGCAAAAATTTCAGGTCCTGTTATGGAATTAACTCATGGTGATTTATTAGTTGCTTTTGGCGCAGAGTACCGTGAAGAAACTATCAGTGATAACCCTGATGATCAATTTTTACGTGGTGAGGTTTTTGGTACAGAAGCGACACAAGCTAGTGGCTCACGCGATAACACCGCTATATTTGCAGAAGTAGCTATTCCAGTTCTTGATACCTTAGAAATTCAATTAGCTGCACGTTATGAAAATTATAGTGATTTTGGTACAACAACCAATCCTAAAGTATCATTCTTATGGACACCAACTGAAGATCTATCTTTACGTGGTTCATGGGGCACAGCTTTTAGAGCACCATCATTGTCTCAATTAGGCTTAGGCAGAACAGATGAATCTCCAAACTTAGTTGATACTATTCGTTGTAACGCCGTAGGTAATATCAACAAAGCTTGTGAGCCGCAAGAATATACCGCTGTATTTGAAGGTAATCCTGATTTAGGTCCTGAAGAATCAACCAGTTATAATTTAGGTGTTATCTACAGTATTAGTGACAACTTAAATTTTTCAATTGATTACTATAATTACGATATAGAAAACATCATAGATTCAGATACACAGTTTGTCTTTAGCAACTTTGGTTATGATCCTAGTGTTGTTACTCGTATTCCTACTAATATTCCAAATGATCCAGGTGAAGTCGTCACTATTTTCGATTCTTTCCAAAACATCGGTGATTTAACCACTTCAGGTATAGATTTAGATGTAAAATATGGACTAGAAACGAGTGTTGGTGAATTTAAGTTCTCATATATTTTAAACTATGTTTTAGAATATAAAGACAAGCGACCTGATGCTGATGGTGGTCAACGAATTAATGTTCAAGAAGGTGATTTTGAACAGCCACAATTTCGTTGGACAACAGCTGTTGACTGGTCACTTGATGATTTAAGCGCTAATATTGCGGTTAACTATGTTGATGAATTTGAACAAGATCAATCTGTTCGTATTCAAGGAGATGACACTATTTTATCTGCTTTAGATGCAATGGTAACTGTAGATACATCAATTAGTTACTTTGGCATTAAAGATACCACACTAACATTAGGTGCAACCAACTTGTTTAATGAAAAACCACCTTTTGCTTACCATGACTTTATGGGCTTTGCTGTAAATGTGCATAGTGGTCAAGGGCGTTTTGCTTATCTAAAAGCTAGTTATAAGTTCTAAATAGTAATTAATATCGTTAAAGCCGCATTATATTAAATTATGATGCGGCTTTTTTATTACTTTTATGATTAGATTGAACATTCATCGTTGGCACTTTTACTGGATTAAACTCAGCTCTTATTTGCCATTTAGGTTTAATCGGCGTTAAAGGTAAAACTCTTTTTTTAGCAATAATAATATAAACTGAGCCTAAGCCTGTTAAGTAATTGCTCGCAAATTTACGCCAATAATGAGCTATGCCATGTTCACTCATTTTCCCTGATAAACTACTATGTAAACACCGCTCATCACTTAAAATTTCAAAACCCATTAAATGTAACCAATCTTTAATCCTCATTGGTGAAAAAAAGTGCTCATTCCAAGGTGTTTGCTTTTTCCTATAAGGTATTGCACGATTAAGTCCCGCCAAAGATAAAGGATTAAAGCCAGTAATAATGAGATAACCATTTGGAATAAGCACTCTATTAGCTTCACGGATCACATGGTGAGGATCAAGAGAAAACTCTAAAGCATGGCTAAGTAAACAAACATCAATACTATGTTCAAGTAATGGCAAATCATCTAACTCGCCAATAATATCGGCTTTACAGTCACTTTGAGAACCTGAAACAAAACGATTAGAACAGCAACTAACATGATGTTTTATTGGACTCGTTTGACAAGATATTTCTTGGCTTAACGCCCCCATTTTAAGTAAATGATAACCAAAAAATTTTTGCCACCAAGGTTGTAACTTCTCTTCAATGGCCGATAAAATAGTGCAACCATTAGGCAACTCTTGCCAAGATTTGGGGTAATGCGGCTGTCTAAATGCTAAAGCAGGTTTCATAATTTATGTTATTCAAAACTAAAATAAGTATAATCAAGTATATACTTGATCAAGTTGGAAATTCCACATGAGTTCAATTAAAACAAATCTTTCGACAATAAATATTAGCGCTATAAAGGCTTTTTCTGACAATTATATTTGGGCTATTACAAATAAAAGCATTAACTCAAACAAGGCGGCACTAGTTGATCCCGGTGATGCTGCACTTTGCATAGACTTTTTAGAAAAAAACCAACTAACTCTTACGGCAATTTTAATTACTCACCACCATCCAGATCATACTGGTGGCATAGAGGGATTAGTCAACTATTGCCAACAAAGGCAGTGGCCTATCACCGTTTATGGACCCGCAAACGAAAACATTCCACACTGTGATATCAAACTTATTGAAAATAATACCGTTAACTTGGTTGAGCTTAATATTGACTTGCAAGTAATAGATTTACCGGGGCATACCGCCGGGCACATAGCTTATTTTGCAAATGATAATGCTGAGTCTATACTGTTTTGTGGTGACACGCTGTTTTCAGGTGGTTGTGGTCGATTATTTGAAGGCAGTCCTGAACAAATGCTGAACTCCCTCACAAAATTAGCTAACTTGCCTGAAAGAACAAAAGTATACTGTGCTCATGAATACACCCAAGCTAATCTAAGGTTTGCTTTAGCTATAGAGCCTAACAATGAAGCTTTAATAAATTATAGCTATAAAGTAAATGCATTACGCGCTAAAGACCAAGCAACAATTCCAACATCTATCGAAATTGAAAAACAAATAAATCCATTTTTTCGAAGTCATAAATTAGCAGTGCAAACAAGTGCTAAGCGCTTTGATAATAGCATTCAAGCAACTAACCTTGATACCTTCACAACGATTAGACGCTGGAAAGACCAATTTTAACATGTTAATCTTGATACTCGCTATGATGAGTCAGGCATAGCGAAGTACATTTGCCCGTTACAAATTATCTGTTTCAAATTATCATTGGAAGTTCATGAAATATTTTTTATTCCCAGCATTAATTCTACTCAGTGGCTGTCAGAGCACCTTACTACAAAATAGTAGTGCCAATAAAGAAAATGATTCTAATCAAATACTAGAAATCATCGCCTCAACTGCCGATATAAACCAAGCATTACTGGCAGATGAAAACATTGATGTTACCCACCCTGTCGATGATGTCGACTTCACTCTAAAAGATAACTCTCTACAGAGCAGTAATGATGTTTGGCAACGCATTAGAGGGCAACTGGCCTTTGATATACCTCAAAATAATCGAGTTATAGTACAGCGCAACTGGTATGCAAAGCACCCAAGCTATCTCAAAAGGGTAGCAAAACGTGCAGAGCCCTTTTTGTATTATATTGTTGAAGAATTAGAAAAAAACAATGTTCCTATTGAGCTTGCTTTATTACCTATTGTTGAAAGTGCTTTTGATCCCTTTGCTTATTCTCATGGTAGAGCGTCGGGCATGTGGCAATTTGTTCCTGGTACTGGAAAACGCTTTGGTATGAAGCAAAACTGGTGGTATGACGGACGCCGAGATGTAATTGCATCAACCCAAGGTGCAATTAAGTACATGACGTATTTACATAAATTCTTTGATGGCGACTGGTTACTTGCTTTAGCAGCCTATAACTCAGGAGAAGGTCGAGTACAACGTGCTGTTAAAAAGAACAAAAAACAAGGTAAAAAAACCGACTTCTGGTCACTTGATTTACCTAGAGAAACCAGAGCATATGTACCTAAGTTACTCGCTCTTGCAGATTTAGTTAAAAGACCAGAACAATTTAATCTTAATCTTTATGAAATAGCCAACAAAGAAGTGATCAGCCAAATTGATATTAAATCTCAACTTGATTTAGCCAAAGCGGCGAGTTTAGCTGAGTTATCACTTACAGAGCTTCAACGACTAAACCCAGGGTTCAATCGTTGGTCTACAGATCCCGATGGACCACACCGTTTAGTTTTACCTAAACATAAAATTGCTCACTTTAAACAAGGCTTAGCAAAACTAAATAAAGAAGAACGTTTAGCATGGCAACGTTACAAAATTAGAAATGGTGATAATTTAGGTTATATCGCAAATAAATTTCATACGAGTATCGATTTAATTCGTCAAGTAAACAATATTAACAGTAATCAAATAAGAGCAGGAAAGCATTTGCTTATTCCTGTTGCCGCTAAGTCACTTGATAGCTATATACTCTCTCAAGATCAACGTATTGCTAAAAAACAGGCTAGACCACAGCAAGGAGTGAAAGTAACACACATAGTTGTATCTGGAGATAATCTTTGGGATCTTGGCCAACATTATAAAGTTAATAGCCGAAAAATTGCTAAGTGGAATGGCTTTGCGCCACGTGACACATTAAAACTTGGGCAAAAGCTGGTTATTTGGCAAAAGCCATCACCTAGTAAAATAGTTAGAACAAACTCAAGAGTTGAACAAGCAATCATGCGCAACATTACCTATAAGGTGCGCCGTGGCGATTCATTTGCCCGCATTGCTGACAAATTTAATGTCCGTATTAGTGATATTGAGCGTTGGAACAGTTTAAATCGGAGTAAATATTTACAGCCTGGACAACGATTGAAGCTGTCTGTTGATGTAACCAATAATATATAAATAATCGCAGCAAATGTAACTGTTTATAGTATTGAAAAACAAAATACCCATATGTTTTTCAATACTCGTGCTTGGTAACTTAAAAGGTATTTAATCTGATATGATGCTCACAAACGCTTACTTTCAAAATCAATAAAAATACTTTGCTGTTTAATTTTATCCGTTATTACGGTTTCAAATTGAAGCCATAATCGCCAAGTCATTATATCCTCTGAACAACTTGCTAAGAGAGTTTCTGCAACTCTAGAGTTTTTTTCTCTTTCACCTAATTGAAAAAAAACAGGCACTTTCCCCATAAACATTGACTTTCCTTCAAGGTAACCCGTTACATTTTTAAATTGATGACTTTGCTTTGCTGCTTCAAATTTTAATTGTATTTGAAAAGGTAACTCAGTTTTAATCCGCCCTTGCTCTACTTGTCCTGAAAACTGGACATTTAAATGACCAAATTCAAAATTGATATCACATTGACTTTGACTTGATAAACAAACAAATGCTTTGTTCGGCTGTTTCTTTATTTTTTTAGATGCCAGCTGCACAGGCTCACATGCTAATATATTGAAAGTAAATAAAATAACGATAGCAATTTTAATCATTGAAAAACTCTAAGTTCAAGCAATTGTTATTACTGCCTGACTCCCTTAAACTAACTGTTCTGAATATCATTATGCTACCAAAGAAGTAACCACTGTGCCTAGCCAATGTAAATCAAAAAACAACAAAAACAACAAAAACAACAAAAACAAGTATGTGGATTGTGATGATTGCTCCATGAATTCAGTTTGTCAGCCAGTTGCAACAGCAAAGCAGTCGTTCAGTTTATCAGATAGCTATT
>Ga0209826_1001287_pt1 | contig 17540 bp, 15 predicted proteins | sample GOMGulsemesocosm_5_FD_184637 | JGI IMG/M metagenome (GOLD analysis project Ga0209826, IMG submission 184637) | Methane-oxidizing microbial communities from mesocosms in the Gulf of Mexico - GOM15C Gulf of Mexico (SPAdes) (version 2) | ecosystem: Environmental > Aquatic > Marine > Cold seeps... | reverse complement strand
AGTTGATTTTATTCAACCTAGCCGTTGTGTTACCACGAATGTGCTAGACGGTGTCAATGGCATTCATCAACAAGTTATTAATGCACTTACTGACACTCAATTATTATCAGCGTCAAAAGAGCAAATAGACTTCTCAAAAGGTAATGTAAAAGCACGCGCTCGTATGGTCTCTCAATATCATATTGCCGGAATTCTAGGTGGATTAGTGTTAGGTACCGATCATAGCGCAGAAAACATTACGGGCTTTTTCACTAAGTGGGGCGATGGTGCTTGCGATTTAGCGCCTTTGTTTGGCCTTTCTAAACGCCAAGTAAGAATGTTAGCTGAAACACTAGGTGCTCCAGCAATACTGGTAGAAAAAGCCCCTACCGCTGATTTGGAATGTTTAGATCCAGGAAAAACTGATGAAGATGCTTTAGGGGTAAGCTACAATCAACTTGATGATTTCCTTGAAGGTAAACCCGTGAGTAATGATGTAAGTACACATATCATCAATATTTATTTGAAAACCCAACATAAACGTCAAGCGATACCGACTATATATGGGTAATTAATTTCCCCTTCACTCGTAAAATCCATTTTTATTAGCTATACCTAAGTAACAAGGATGCTAACTTAAAATGGATTTTTATTATGGACAACACTCTCCCTCGTTTTTTCTTCACTGGATTTACCCTGATAGAATTAATGGTCTCAATCGCCATTACTTCAATACTCGCGAGTATTGCCATGCCCAGCCTAAATGCATATTTAACTAAGTTAAGAGTAGACAATGAAATATCAACATTACATCGTTTGTTATTCACGGCTAGAAATGCAGCGATTAATACTCAATTACCCGTTACCATTTGCCCATTAAACGAGCAGAACCAATGCACGAGTCAATGGCAAAATGAAATTGTTGTTTTTATTGATTTAAACAATAACAATATTTACGAACCCCTTAATAGTGAAACGTTAATTAGGACTAAGTCTGCGATAAGAAATACCGATAAATTACAATATGGCATAGGACGTAGTCGTATAATTTATGCACCAACAGGAAGGACGGCAGGTTGGGGCAGCAATGGTACCTTCAAATACTGTCCTGAAAATTACCCTGAGCAATCACGTGCCATAAGAATTTCAACCTCTGGAAGGTTGTATGCTAGCAGTGACATTGATCATGATGGTAGAGATGAAATACGCTCTGGAGGTGAAATTAATTGCCGAGCTGAGTGACGCTAGACAGAGCGTGAGCATAGCTATAAACTAGAAAAAACCTATTATTACTGGTATAACTAATACTAGTTAGCTATTGTTGTCGTTACTAGGTCGTTTTATGTTAAATAATATTTTTTCTACGTATAAAAAAGTCAAAAATGCTATGGGTAAGCGCCTTAACAAAAATAAGCCGGTTACCGCCATTAATGAGAGTTATTCCAGAATCCATGCTTTCACTATTATTGAATTAATGGTGGGGGTTGCTGTACTTGGTATTCTCACCGCAATTGCTATGCCTAGCCTAAACCAATTTTTAGTTAGTATGCGCGTAGATAATGAAATATCCCAAATACATCGTCTCGTACTATCAGCAAGAAACTCAGCGGTTAGTATGGGCTTCAATGTCACAGTTTGTCCTTTAAACGTTGCTAACACTTGTGCCGCCAATAGCTGGAATAATGAGCTAAGTGTTTTTATCGACTTAGATAACGATAATATTTATGAGCCTGCTAACAATGAAGCGCTACTAAAAGTCAAATCAGCGGTAACAAATAATGACACACTAACCTACGCTGGCTTTAGCCGCATAACCTTTGCTCCCACAGGATTACTGGCTGCGGCATTAAATAGCACTTTCCTTTATTGTCCGCAGGGGTTCGATGATTTAGGCAGAGCTGTAGTTTTAAGCGCCTCAGGACGAGCCGTTCAAAGCTCAGATGTAGATAATGATGGTATAGATGAAGATAGAAACGGCAACGACATAACTTGCCCCTAACAAGTAGCAATAACAAAAAACCAAACTAAAATAATAGTTATAAACTAAAAACCCGATTAAGTTATGATCTTAATCTTTTTTTTCATATTACTTTTATGGTTGCTGTTAGTTTGACTGCCGCTATCGCGGCGTATCTAAAAATAGCTGTTGCGCCCTGCTTCCTTTAAACCTATCTTGTAAAGGCACACATTCTTTTACTTTATAAATAGCTCGCTCAGAGTCATCACTATTCAATTTAATTTTTTGTTTCATTAATAACTGTGCCAGCTCTCGCATATTTTTGTGTGGGGTATTGGTAAAACTAATGGTTTCTCCGCCACCTATTAATTCAACGTGACATTTCATTTCAATATCTACTGGTATTTTCACTTTTGCTTTGGCTTTAGTACCGGCACTAGCATTAGCCTGTACTGCAAAGCTTGTCGTTAAGCTAACACTAGACAAGGCTATTAATAAGGGTAAAACAAGGGCTGTTTTTATCGACTTAATTTGAGTTTTCATTTTATTATCTCCAACATGCTACAGGTGTTTTTTGACCGGCTTCATTAACCGTCAAAACTGTACAACCAGCATCATTAACTTGTGCGCCTTGCGCAGTTGCCGTTAAAATAAAAGTAGTGCCGCCATTAGCAATAATGGCGTCAATACTATAATTGCCGAATTCAGTCAGATGAGGATCAGCAGTCATACCTAAAGCTGTCATATCTGCGGTATATGTGCGACGATCGATAAACGTTTCTTCTTGTAAATTAGCCAAGCGTAAAAGCTCTCGTTCCCCTTCACTTCTATTTGAGCTAAGCACAAAATTAGTATAAGAAGGATAGGCTACCGCAGCTAAAATACCAACAACAGCAACAGCAATCATTAATTCAATCAAGGTAAAGCCTAAAATGTGATCAGTTTTTTTTGTTGAAGGTATTTTCATCGTTTTTCCATCCTATTCGTTTTCCTTATGACTAATTAACGTATAAATAAGTGCGCATCGTTTCTACTTTTATGCCACTACAATCTTGATTGGCATCACATAAACCAACAACATCAGGTGCAATAATTGCCAAGTCTTTTGCTGGAGGGGCATTAGGATCAATGGGCGGCTCCCCTTCCCTAGGAATGTGCGGCACGGTTACAAAGGTAGGGTCACCTGGCGGGTTAGAGCCAATGATTATTCTTCGCCAAGTCTCATAAACCGTTGTGCCAAAAGATAAATCAACGGCATAAAGCGCTGCAGCGCCCTCAAGTAAGGTACAGTCATCCGTATCTTCGGTTGATGCTGGTGTAAACGAGTTAAAATAAGCAACCCCCGCGATAACAGCCCCCTTAGCCGTGCTTTTTTCACCTGTGCCAAAAGAGATAAACCAGCCTGACTTTTCACTCGCTTCAAGTAAGTCAGCTAGTTGTTGAGTTGTTAAATCAGCCGTATTTTCAGGCAAACCTTGTAGTGGATTATCGGTATAGTCCATCAAATCAGCAATGGTTACCGTCGTCGGAATATCTTCTCCCGTTAATGATTGTGTAACAATCAACTCATCTTTAACCATAAAAAATTTATCATTAGTTTCAGTGCCTATCGGGTCGGTTCTGTCACCACTACCCAGTAAAACAGCATCAAAAGGCTTATCATACTGACTAACCGTAAACTCACCTGTTTCATCACCGTTTTCATCTAACATGGCTGTTCTTACAGTTTGAGTTATTAGTGCTCTGGCAATAACCGGTTGACTGAAGAATCGCCTATCTGTTGCTACAGTGTTCCCCCCTAAGCTGGCTAACTTAATCACAGCCCAAGGAGTTTCACCGCTATTAGAACTAGCCCCTGGCATATCTACTCGCCATAGATTACCGCCAGTATCACCTGCATAAAGTCTATCAACTAAACCGTCTGAGTCACTATCAAGAATTGCAATACGGGACGGTATACTGTCAACGCCAGAAAAATGAGTATTAGTATCACTTTGTGCGGCAGGGGTTAAGCTCCACTTTAATGTGCCAAATTCAGCATCAACCATATACATACCACGACCGGTAAGATCATCAGCACCAACACCAGAGTTATCTTTAATGGTTGAATAACCAGCACCGATAAATACTACTGGTTTTGGTACTCCGCCTGTCATATTAATGGCCGAGTACCCTACTTTAGGCTGCGACCATGATTGTGCTAATTCACTAAAGTCTCCAGAGCTATTTATATGCCACATTAGCCTAGGGGAATCAGGTATAGTAATATCAATGGCATAATAAGAAGAACCACCTCGGCGCAAACCAAAAAATATCCATGCTTTATCACCGTCAGCACTATTAACTGAACCGTCACCATTGGTATCTAATATATAAGCCGTTGCTGAGCCATCTACGCCATAAATTTTATCTGATGATGAAAAATTATCACGTAACCCTGCTATATCAGGGAAGAATTCATAAGGCATAAACGCCCATGTTTCATCAACAGTAGCACCGTTATCATCAAACATATGTAAAAAACCAGCGTTAGTACCAACAATAATACGAACGTCTTGATCATTAACCGAGCCACCATAATTAATAACTAACGGTTTTGAATGTAAGGGATCACCAAAAACATCATAGCGTATATCGGTAGTACTATCATCACCATCTTCATCATCAATATCAATGCCTAAATTCCAATCAAAATATGCCTGTGCATCAGCAAGATCGATCCCCAATAAATCAGCAAAATCTTGCTCATTTCCCGAAAGGGCAGCGTTATTCAATAAAGACAAACTAGTACTACTATTCATACTGCCATCAATATTACTGTAAATAACACGATTACTTTTATTGCGTAACATTTCAGCTACACCACCTTCTTGTACTTTATTTCCATCCGCGGCGCCCGCATACCAAAAGGTTTTGGCCTCAGGTTTAATATTACCATCGCTAGTAATAGCACTAACATCATCCCTATCAACTAAACCGCTATTTGTTACTTTTAATTTTTTTAAATTACCTTGCCAACGCGGACCACGATCGGGTAAGAACATAGCATAATAAACAGAGTCTAAGGTTTCAGTTCGGTCAAAGTTATTTGAAGCCACGGAAGGAGAAGTAAAACTACCGTTTACCTCTAAAATTTCGATTAATGCGGACTGTAAAGAAGAAAGTAATGCACTTGGATCTTCAGCATCATAATATTGGCCTCCACCTAAGTCTGCAGCTTCTGTTAGCAATGGTGCAGCTGCTTGAGCACCTGAACTAAAACCAATAGTATATAATGTAGACGTTTGCTTACCATCAATATTTGCATTAATATCATTGTTATGCATCCACCCCGCTAGGGCAGGTAAATAATTACCACTAAAGCTTTCTATTGTGTCGGGTGCTTCCACTGGTAAATTAGAGACATAAGTATCAGCTGCAAGATCTCTCGTTGGTACACCATCGGTAATCATAATAACGTATACGTCGTTAGCACAACCCGTGTAAGGCGTAATATAAACGCCATCATCTTCAATTGCAGTATCTCTAGGTGGCGTGTTGCCTATATAACCACCAAGATTAGAGTCATTATCACCAAAATCTACCGACAAACCACCAAAGTAACGTCTTGCTTCATATAAGGTTTCACATAATGGCGTGTTAGTTTCACCATCAACATCATCTTGAATAATATCCACTAACTCCTGCCTAGCCGCTAAATCCATATCTTGAATACCAAAAACTACCCTGCCCCCATCTCGTACATTTTCTCCTTGATGGTTATGGTTAAAAATTTGCATGCCAAAATCAACACCCGGGGCAGACTCAATTAAGTTAGTGATGGTATTTTTTGCAATAGTTAAGCGAGATTCATTGATTGTGCCAATATCTGCATCAGAGGCTTGTGACCAACGCAAATAATTATCCGTGTATAAAGTAACTACTTCGCCAGCTCCCATGTTGGTATTAGAGTTATTAGCAGCAGCGGTATAATAGTCAGGGTTTTGCTTTGTACCTTCACCGTCGATAGGATAGCCATCAGATAACGGAGTAATGTTTCCTCCTTGCCCTTCAACCCCAGCATTACTGGGGTTTAACAGTAAAATATCGTCTAAACAATCAATCACTTCTATATTGGCACCATTATTATCCGGTATCTCCTGCCAACTACCTGAATTACCTTGAAAAGTATATTCACGAATATAGCCGGTATAAAAGCCCACTGTGGCTAATTTTTGTCTGGCCGTATCACAGCTATTAATATCAGAAAGAAAACGACGTTGCTCACTCGGACTATCAGGTATTGGTACAGTATTATCAACCCCTACCCCTTTAGTGAAATAAACAAAATCACTAGAGAGGGAATTAAAGCCACCAACCGCGGGGTAGTCTATCGTAGGAACATAAGGCGTTTTAATTTCTTCGGTGGTATTCATGCTGCCTGAGTTATCAAAAATGATCAGCACTTTTGGTTTACCACCAGCACGCTGCGCTGAATCACCAATATAAAGATCGATATCTTCAGCGCTACTAATATCCGATAGTAATAATAAACCTATTGCTAGTAATTTATTCATTTTACCCTCCTGTATTCAAAAGTCGTTGCGCTATACCCGCATTAACCTGAACATTACTGGTATTAGCGCGACCATACAGTTTAATGGCTTGAACGTTAAGCATATTACATTTAATTTCCCCATTATCAGATGGTAGTTTTGAAGGGGGACAATCAACAACTAAATTCTTGCTATCAACCGCGGTGATATTAGCGGTCGTATTTGGAGACGTTACCACGCCATCCATCGGTAGAGGGAATTGAGACGAAGCAAAGGCATTATTGTTACCTTGTATTTGTGCGAAAATCACTTGATCTATTGTGCTAATTGCTTCTTGCACAGCATTAACTTTAATTTGGCTACTACCTGACATTTTCATATCTGAAGTAGTATTTAGCATTAACGCTGAAGCAACAGCTGTGAGCGCAACTAAAAAAACTAAAGAAACAATTAACACTACTCCTTGTTGCTTTTTATTTATATAAATTTGATTTAACTTATTATCTTTTACGGCCATGTATCTGTCCTCGCATTATAAAGTGTTACCGTGGTGGTAAATAACAAACGGCGAAAGTTATCATTTGCCACCATAGGTGGTAAATCACCTAACTGGTATGTATTAGTATTGGTATAACTGTTATCTGGCAAAATATCTCGCGCTAAAATAAAAATTTTTACCGCTAAAATATTACTGCCATTTTTGTCCCAGAAAGCCTGCGTCATGTTAACAGGAGAAATAAAAGCGTCGACATCACCATCATCATCGGCATCAACACCGTACATAAAATGAATTATTTCAATGCCATCAATCAAAGGGCTAAAAATCATGCCATTGTTTACCGATAACACACCTTGCATTAATACAGGTACAGTCAAATTGCCTTGTACTTCATCACGAATATAATAAACATGATGCTGATATTGCCAAACAACACCATTATTAACTGTTGGAGGAGCACCTGCGCCAACACCAGAAAAAATAGCCCCAGCCGTATTATTTGAATTTAAATAATATAAAGTGGCATTGGTATTACCCACGATAGAAGGTGTTAACACACGTTTAATTTGTATGACATCAGAGCCAATATTAGCGTCGTTAATACACCCTATCGGGCTAGCATTTACCGCTGTAATTCCCCAAAGACTACGAAAAGTACCAACACCTTGTGGGAAAGTGGCATTATTTAACCCCTGACCTACACAGTCGGGGCCGCCAATAACAGGTATGGCTGTTAAAGTGTTAGTTGTTAATTGGTTAGACATATTTCCCCAAAAACCTTCACGCAATAAATCATCCGCTAAGACACTAAGGGCAAAGCGACCATTTTCTTGCAGCGCACCTAAACTTCTCGTTTGAGTAGAGGTGGTTTTCATACCAACAAAAATAGTTAAGACACCCGCAAATATCACCAAACCTATTGCCAGCGAAATAAAGATCTCTAATAAACTAAAACCTTTTTGATATTTATTCATCTTCACGCTATTACAAACCTATAAAAACTAAAATTAAACCTACTTAAAAAATAAATGCCTGAATATGCACTTGTCGACGTTGGTCATTGGCTGTACCACAAGCCGTATTGGTTGCAAAACCAACATCTGCTGCTGCGCCATCTTGTGTACTTGTACGTCCTTGCCAACTCACAGTAACCGTAATGGCATTATTATTTTCTGTAATACAACCAACAGCATTAAGCAAACCGCCTGCATTTTGTCCGCCAGCATTTTGTCCGCCAGCAGTAACATTTGCGCCTCGAAGTTGTTGTGTCCATAGAAATAAATCGGTAGCAACCATCTGCGCTGAATTACATAATGCTCCAGGAGTATTACATGCGGGTGCTGGAGCTACCCCGGGATCAGCCGCACCATACGTACCAACATAAGTATTTAAAACGGCATTAGCAGGATCGGCATCATTACTGCGCATGCGTTCTAGTATGTCTTGTGCTAATGCTGAGGCTAAAGAGCGCTGCATAGCATCAAAACTGCCTTTTTTCGCCGTAGCTTGCATGGCAACCGCACCTAATATGCCTGTTACCATAATAACCAAAGCGATAAGCACTTCAATAAAAGTCATGCCTTGCTGTTTTTTTAAATGATTACTAATTCGCTTCATTATGATTATTTACCTTGAATTTTAGAGTTACCTTTCACTATTAAATGAAGATCCGGCATCGGATTGTAGATTAATAATAAAAAAGATAGAGCTAAATTATCACCAAGCGAGCGCGTAGCTAGCTTAAGAGATAAATAAATTTTTAGGGGGGCATTGGTAGAAAAAATATCTTTCATGTTAACGCAATAGTTAACACAACAAGGTAACAATAAACTATTTTTGAACATAAGAAAAGCAGGAGTCCATTTTGCTTTCGCTGCAGACTCTAAAAAAAAACTATATGTGTTAAAAATCACTCGTGTGAACTTCATTAACCCATACCTTTTCTTTGTCCATAAAAATATCAGTAAGAATGTCCTTAAACTTGTCTCTGTATTCGAACGATGTATGCTTAGTTAATTATAATAAGACAATAGTAATATATTAAATATCACAACCCTAAACAACATTATAGGTAGCAAACTTCACTAACTTAAAACTGCATTTCCTGACTATATTTATTACCAAGCTTCTATGTAAAAATGGCCTGACGAAGATCTCAATCAAGGCTCTCTTTGGTTGAAATATAGACACCTTAAGATTAGCGCAATTCTACAGGTACTGCAAATACAATGTTTTCTTTACGACCGGGATATTCGGTAACTTCATGGCCACCAAAGCTTTTTAAAGCTTCAATAACTTGTTTCACTAAAATAGCTGGTGCAGACGCACCTGCGGTAACACCAATTTTATCAACATTTTCAAGCCATGATGTTTCAATATTATCAGCGGTATCGATAAGGTAGGAAGTTGTACCTATTTTTTCAGAAACTTCTCTTAAACGGTTAGAATTAGAACTATTTTTAGCACCAACCACTAATAACAAATCAACTTGACTTGCGATGGCGCGCACTGCATCTTGGCGATTTTGAGTGGCATAGCATATATCATCTTTGCGAGGCCCTTCAATAAGTGGAAATTTTTCTTGCAGTGCGTCAATCACATCAGACGTATCATCAACTGACAGTGTTGTTTGACTGCAAAAATAAAGTTTTTCCGGATTTTTTACTACAAGTTTTGAGACATCATCTGTCGATTCAACTAAGTAAATACCTGCTGACTCACTGTCATACTGCCCCATGGTGCCTTCAACTTCTGGATGCCCGGCATGGCCAATGAGCACACATTCAATATTTTTTCGACTTACACGAGCAACTTCCATGTGCACTTTAGTCACTAATGGGCAAGTGGCGTCAAATACTTTTAAAGCTCGTTTTTTAGCTTCGTTACGTACAGCTTTAGAAACTCCGTGAGCACTAAAAATGACGGTACTATCATCAGGTACTTCATCAAGCTCTTCAACGAAAATGGCGCCACGACTTTTAAGTCCGTCAACTACAAACTTGTTATGCACCACTTCATGACGCACATAAATAGGTGCGCCAAATAAGTCTAAAGCGCGGTCAACAATGCTGATAGCTCTATCAACACCAGCACAAAAACCCCGAGGGTTAGCTAAAATAATTTCCATAGTTTTCTCAATACCATTTTCTAGTTATAAGCGACGAGTTGCAAAGTTACGTCAGTTCGCACTTACTACGATAAACCCATCACTTAAATTTACAATATTTCGACGACATCAATAACAAAAGTTACTGGTTGGCCGGCTAAAGGATGGTTAAAATCAATCGTTACCGAACTACCATTAACCTCTTTAATCATGCCTGGTAGTTCACCGCCTGGTTGTGAAAAGGTGATGATATTACCAATTTTTGCCGGTACTTCTGCTGAAAATTTATCAATATCCATATAATGAATATTATCGGGATTCGATTCACCAAAAGCATCTACTGCTTCAAGAGTGAATTCCTTACTCACTCCAGCAGCCATACCCAATAACTGCGCTTCAAAAGCGGCAGAAATACTTTGATCACCCATGATGATTTTAGCAGGTTTATTATTGACTTTGGTACTGTCCGCTGCTGAGCCGTCACTAAGTTTCATGGTGATGTGTACTAAAATACTTGAATCTATTTGAATAGTTTTATCAGTGGTCATTTTAAATATCGCGGTTAAAACCGCTCCTACAATTTATCGTGTGGCTCTTGTTTATTTTCACTAGAGAAAGAGTCTAATATCATTAAGGCTGCACCAATAAAAATCATTGAATCGGCAACGTTAAAGGCTGGAAAGTGATTACCTGACCAATGAAAGTCTAAAAAATCAATCACATAACCAAATAATGCTCTATCAATCAAATTTCCCATTGCGCCACTTAACATTAATGCAAAAGCAACACTTAATAATACTTCTGATTTAGGTGTTTTAGCGAGCCAAACAATAAAGACAATACTAGCAATAGCGGCAATGGCAGTAAAAAACCACCGTTGCCAGCCACCTTGGTCGGCTAAAAAGCTAAAAGCAGCACCGAGGTTGTGTACATAAGTAATACTAAAAATAGGCAGTACACTTACCGATTCATATAGAGTAAATGAACCTGCAACCCAGTGTTTAGTTACCTGATCTATTATTAAAAAAATAAGCGTCAGCCAAAGCCAACGTAAACCCGTGTTACTAAATATAATAAAAATTTTATTCAACTTAGAATATTCTCTTTTTCTTAAACAATAATAAATAAAAAAATAGCAATTATTCAAAGTCATTTACTGCAAGAACAAGAAGAAAGCACGGAATCTATGACTATAGGTGAGTACTTTCGACGCGGTTATTGTAGAAAAATGGCAAAGAATAACGATTATTTATGCATATTTTCGAAGTTCACCTGCACCGTCAACATTCGTTATGCAGCGGCCACAAAGTTCAGGGTGAGTATCATCACTGCCAACATCTTCAGTGACATGCCAACAACGGTCACATTTAGTACCTGTCGCTGCTGAAACTGATAACCATAAACCTTCAACTTCCGTTGCATCAGCACCTTCTGGAACTTGGTTAACATCAGCAATCACCTCAACATTAGCTTTTGAAGTAATTAAGACAAAACGTAACTCTTCGTCTAGCTGTGTTAATTTCGCAGCTAAATCAGCAGTAGTAAATAAAGTGACTTGGGCTTCAAGCCCTTTACCTACTATTTTTTCTTTACGAGCAAGCTCTAATGCGCGGTTAACTTCACCACGTACTAATAGCAATTCGCTCCAGTATTCGTTACCTAACTTCGTCTCTTCTGGCATAGTTGTTAAGCCATCAAACCACACGCCCGTGAAAACAAATTCATCACGCTCACCTGTCGCCGGGGTTGGTAGTGCTTGCCAAATTTCTTGGGCGGTGAAAGACAAAATAGGTGCCATCCAAGCCGTCATAGCTTCAGCAATTAAATACATGGCTGTTTGACAAGAGCGACGGGCATTTGAGTCCGCTTTTGCCGTGTATTGTCTGTCTTTAATAATATCTAAATAGAAGCCGCCTAACTCCGTTGTACAAAAATTCATTAATTTATGTACAACAACATGGAACTCATATTCATTGTAAGCATTAACGATTTCTTCTTGTAAACGTGCTGCTTTATCAACAACCCAGCGATCAAGCGCAACCATATCTTCAAAGGCAACTGAATGCTGTGCTGGTTCAAAACCATTTAAGTTAGATAATAAGAAACGTGAGGTATTTCGAATACGGCGATAAGCATCCGCTTGGCGTTTGAATATTTCATCACCGGCTGTGATTTCTTGCGTGTAATTTACCGAGGCTGTCCATAAGCGTAAAATATCAGCACCTAAGGTATTAGTGATTTCTTTTGGCGTGATGACATTACCTAATGACTTAGACATCTTGTGTCCGTTAGCATCAACAACAAAGCCGTGAGTAAGTACTTGCTTATATGGAGCTTTACCATTCATAGCGACAGAAGACATCATTGATGACATAAACCAACCACGATGTTGGTCTGAACCTTCAAGATATAAATCTGCAATGCCATCAAATTCTTCACGGGCATTAATGACTGAATAATGCGTTGTTCCCGAGTCAAACCATACATCTAAGGTATCAGGCACTTTAATGTATTCTTTGGCATCATCGCCAATAAGCTCGCTGGCCTCTAAATCAAACCATGCTTGAATACCTTTCTCTTCAACACGTTTTGCTACCAATTCAATTAATTCAATGCTACGTGGATGCAAGGCACCAGTATCTTGATGAATAAATAATGCCATTGGTACGCCCCACGTACGTTGGCGTGAAATACACCAATCAGGACGCCCCTCAACCATTGATTCTATACGGCGTTGACCCCAATCAGGGATCCACTGTGTTTTTTCAATTTCGTTAAGCGAATCTTGACGTAAACCTTTATTGTCCATGCTAATAAACCACTGTGGCGTTGCACGGAAAATTAATGGCGTTTTATGGCGCCAGCAATGCGGATAAGAATGCTCGAATGCATGATGATGTACTAATGTGCCATGCTCTTTTAACGTTTCAACAACATTAGCATTAGCTTTAAAAACATGCTGGCCAGCAAATAACTCAGTGTCTTCCAAATAAACACCGTTTGCACCCACTGGATTCGCTACTTCTAAGTCATACAACTTACCGACCACAAAATCTTCTACACCGTGACCTGGAGCAGTATGCACACAACCCGTGCCTGAATCCGTAGTAACATGTTCACCTAAAATAACCGGCACAGTAAAATCATAAAATGGGTGTTTAAGTTGAGCTAAGTCTAAATCGCACCCTTTACAAAAACCTAATGCATGGTATTTATCTATACCAAATCTGTCCATACATGAAGTCACTAAGTCAGAAGCTAAGATTAAACGCTCTTTCCCTTGCTCTGTTTCACATTGTACTAAGCTATATTCAACATCGGCATGAACTGAAACCGCGCGGTTAGCTGGTAGTGTCCAAGGCGTTGTTGTCCAGATAACAACAGAAACTGTACCTTCACCGGCATGCTTTTCTGGATGATTAAATTTATCGGCTATGCTTTGCTCTACAGCAGTAAATTTCACATCAATGGCAGGCGACTGTTTATCCTTGTACTCCACTTCAGCTTCAGCCAAAGAAGAACCACAGTCTGTACACCAATGTACTGGCTTGAAGCCTTGATGTAAGTGACCGTTTTGTGCAATTTTACCTAACGAACGAATAATATTCGCTTCCGTATCAAAGTCCATCGTACGATAAGGTTTTTCCCAGTCAGCAAAAATACCTAAACGTTTGAAATCGTCACGTTGAGCATCCACTTGCTTGGCGGCATATTCGCGACATTTTTCACGAAAAACACTAGCAGAAACTTTATGACCCGGCTTGCCCACTTTCTTTTCAACCATTAATTCAATCGGTAAGCCGTGGCAGTCCCAGCCCGGTACATAAGGCGAATTAAAATCAGACAATGTTTTTGATTTAATAATAATATCTTTTAAAATTTTATTTACTGCATGACCAAGGTGAATACTCCCATTGGCATAAGGAGGGCCATCATGCAAAATGAATGATTTTTTACCTTTTTTCGCTGCACGAATTTTTCCGTACAAATCTTTAGCAGCCCACTCTTTGAGCATATTAGGTTCACGGTTTGCCATGTTACCTTTCATCGCAAACGGCGTTGCAGGTAAGTTTAAGGTTTGTTTGTAATCACTCATTTAAATCATTATCCGTTTTGGGTTATTTACTTTTGTAGCAGGGAATTTATTCCCGATCTTTTCTGAAGAATTAGCGATTCAGGTTTTTAGTTCCAGACAAAACCTAAGTACCTACGTCCGTATAGGCATAAATCGCTCCTACATCATCTACATTAATGCTTGTTTCGCTTGTTCACTGTCTAACTTAATTTGCGCGGTTAAAGCCGCTAAGTTATCAAACTTCATCACTTGACGAAGTTTTTTCTTAATTATTACTTCAATACACTGACCATAAAGATCATCATCAAAGTTAAAAATATGGACCTCTAATTGCTGCCTAACACCGTTAACGGTTGGTCTCGCGCCGATATTAGCGACACCATTGAAGAGTCCACCATTTGTTTTCACCTTAACAGCAAAAACGCCATCTAAAGGGGAATTACGTCTTTTTAGTAAAACATTTGCGGTTGGAAAGCCTAATTGTCGGCCACGCTTATCTCCGTGAAACACCTTACCAATAATGGAATAAGGTCTACCGAGCATGTTTTCAACAGCTATTAACTGGTCTTGCTCTAATGCTGCTCTAATGGCGGTGCTGCTGACACGACAATTAGCCATTTTACAACTGGCAGTGTCGGTAACCTTAAAGCCAAAAGTTTTTCCTGCCTGAGACAGCATGGTAAAATTGCCCATGCGATTTTTACCAAAATGAAAATCATCACCAACAATTAAATGTTTAATGCCTAGTTTTTCAACCAATAAATGTTCAATAAATTGCTCAGCACTTTGGCTAGCAAACTTAAGGTTGAAATTAACACATATTAAGCGTTGCACCCCTAATTCAGCCAATAAGGCGTACTTATCACGTAAACGACAAAGTCTTGCTGGTGCTTTATCTGGCGCAAACAGTTCTTGCGGTTGTGGTTCAAACACTAAAACCGCAGCCACACAGTTAAGGGCCTTGGCTTTTGCCACTAATGCTGAAATAACTCGCTGGTGTCCCTTGTGAACACCATCAAAATTACCAATCGTTAATACACAGCCATGATCTTTTAGCTGAATGTTATGTATACCGCGAACTAACTGCATTACTTTCTACTTTGCCTTTTAACGACTAAAAACTGAACAGCTTTTGTTAACATATAAATAAAGGTCTGCACGCAAAACAATTGCTCACTAAGCAGAATATTATACAAACCGCGAACTAACTGGCTACTTGTATCAAACGGAAAAACCTTTATATTGACTGTTTATAAAAATAAATCGCCGAATTATATATTAAAGAGCAATAATAATCAGTACTTCAGGCGTTTTATTTTTAGACTTTTACTTTAACTTTTTACTGTAAAGTCGCTAAAGCGAACTCCCAGTAAAAAGATCACTAAAAAGTAGCTGGCACAACCGGCACCAATACAAAAAGCCAATTGTAAAATTTGCTTAAAAAAGAGCATCGAAAGCCAAGCATCAAAATCAGGTGATAACTGATAAACCACCAAAGCCATCACGCTAGCAGCTAACATTAACTTGCCAATAAACACTTTAGTATGGCTAGATAAATGATAAATTTGAGCTTGCTTCAAACCTCGATATAGCAACCAAGCATTTAAGGTTGCCGACAACGTGGTGGCGATAGCCAAACCAACATAACCAAAAAATGGCGCTAGCATTAAATTAAATGCCATATTAGCCACCATCGCTTTAATGCCGATTTTAACAGGTGTTTTAGTGTCTTGTCTGGCGTAATATCCCGGAGCCAACACCTTGATAAACATAAAACTTAATAAGCCAGACAGATAAGCAAACAGTGCCATTGATACTTGCATTACATCAGTTTGGCTAAATTCTCCCCGCATAAACAGCACCATAATAATGGGCTGTGCTAAAACCATTAACCCTGCTAGCGCAGGCCAACCAAACAAGCTAATAACTTTAATACCCCAGTCTAACGTGGCAGTAAACTGCTTAGGATCATTTTTACTATGTAGCTTTGCCAAACTAGGTAACACTACCGTGGCAATGCCAATGCCAAACAACCCTAACGGAAATTCTAATAATCTGTCGGCGTAATAAAGCCAACTAATAGATCCTGTGATCAAAAAACTGGCAATTAAGGTATCAAGTAATAAATTTATTTGAGTAACAGACACACCAAATAAGGCCGGTATAATCAATTTTCGAATTTTAGTTACGCCATTACTGTGCCATGACCAACAAGGTTTAACGAGTACCCCAGCTTTATACAAAAAAGGCATTTGAAAAAGAAACTGGACCAAACCACCTAAAAATACGCCCCATGCCAATGCATGAGCGGGGCTTTGTGTATAATCAGCACCATAAATAGCCATCAAAATAATAGCAATATTCAATAGTACCGGCGTAAATGCTGCAACCGCAAACCGCCCCATGGTATTGAGTACTGCTCCTGCGAGGGCGGTAAAACTAATGAACCATAAATAAGGAAAAGTAATTTTTAGTAAATCTGCAGCCAATTCAAATTTTTCACCGCCGACACTATTCGAGCCATTATTTAGCCAGTCAACAAACCAACCACCACCAAATAAAATGACAAAAAGCGGCGATGCCAACATACCAAACAAGGTGACTAAGGTAATAATAACCCCTAGAGTACCTGACACTTGTGCGATTAAACGTCTCGTCTCTTTAAGGGAGTCTTCAAGAGTAACGTCTTGATTACTTAGCTGATTATTTTTCTTATTATCATATTGATTTTGCGCATTAACTTCATCTTTGGTGTGATATTCGCTTAGTACTGGCACGAAAGCTTGTGCAAAAGCGCCTTCAGCAAATAACCGTCTAAAAAAATTAGGGATCTTATTGGCAAAAAGAAAGACATCAGCCATTGCCCCTGCCCCCATGACATTGGCAATAACAACATCACGAACTAACCCCAACACCCGAGAAATCAAGGTCATTATGCTAACGATGAGTCCTGATTTAATTAACTTTCTACTCAAAAAAATACCCTTATGATGCTTAGCGTGAATAAATTCCCGCTCAGTGGTTATATTAGAACGATCACTCGTCACAAAAAAATAGCTCAAAAAATAATTACTATTATGTGATGATTTTACCTATTTAAACAATGTATACTTACGCCGTTCACAACATACTTGGTTAACAACATAGTTAGTTATACCAGCAGTATTCTTTTTAATTGTCGTTAAGAACTCTTTGTTGAAGAATCAGTAGTAGACATTTTACTTAATTGACAATTAAAACATTTGACAAACAGCTAAAAAACAGGCATATTTCGTCGCCTTAAATTTAAGCTTATATATCACATACTTTAGGAGTTCACCTTGGCTAACTCAAAGCAAGCTAAGAAGCGCGCAGTACAATCTGAAAAGCGCCGTCAAAACAATGCAAGT
>Ga0209826_1001283_pt1 | contig 17564 bp, 17 predicted proteins | sample GOMGulsemesocosm_5_FD_184637 | JGI IMG/M metagenome (GOLD analysis project Ga0209826, IMG submission 184637) | Methane-oxidizing microbial communities from mesocosms in the Gulf of Mexico - GOM15C Gulf of Mexico (SPAdes) (version 2) | ecosystem: Environmental > Aquatic > Marine > Cold seeps... | reverse complement strand
CGGGCGCGCCGCTGTTCGAGAAATCAACCCGCGTGCTAGCACAGCTCTCCAAACTTCTGGATGGTCAGATCCCGCTGGTCGGCGTCGGCGGCATCAGCACGGCCGAACAGGCCTATGCCAAGATCTGTGCCGGAGCCAGTGTCGTACAACTCTATACCGCCATGATCTATCACGGCATGTCATTGGCAGGTGACATTGCTCATGGGCTGGACGATTTTCTGGCGCGTGATGGCTTTGACACTGTGGAGCAGGCTGTAGGCAGCAAGCGGAGCGATTGGTTGTGATCACCTATTGGCACAATCCACGCTGCTCTAAATCCCGTAGCGGGCTGGCCTTGTTGCATCAACATGGCGTCGAGGTTGTGATCCGTCTTTACCTACAAGATCCGCCCAGCCTTGCAGAAATCAAACAAGTGCAGGTCGCACTTGGCGTCTCAGCCATACACATGATACGTACAAAGGATCAGCTTTTCAAAGACCTAAGACTGAGCAAGGATGTCTCTGATGCTGAATTGCAAGAGGCTATGGCCGCGCATCCAATGCTAATCGAACGCCCAATTGCCATTGCCGGTGACCGCGCGGTGATTGGCCGCCCTACCGAGAAGATAGAAACGCTGCTCCAACCAATTTAGCCGTTTTCTACACAGAAAACGATTCGGAAAATTCAAAAAAATCCGGGTCAGGCTGCGCGGGCCTCCAGTGCTGGATAGCGCAGCCCCAAACTGATCCCGCGGGCAACGAAGGAAATCAACAGGGCCAGCCACAGCCCGTGATTATCTAACACAGGCACCAGGGCCCCAACCGCAGCGACGTAAACGCCAAAACTGACCAGCATCATATTGCGCATGTCGCGAGTGGCGGTGGCGCCAATAAAAATCCCATCAAAAATCCAGGCTGCTGCACTCAACGCCGGCATCATCACCATCCAGGGTAAGTAAAGGCGAGCTTCGCTTCGCACTGCGTCAGATGTTGTCATCACATTGATGACCCAACCGCCAAACACTGCGAATCCCAACGCCGTCACCACGCCCAGGCTCAAGCCCCATATCCCCGCCATTTTTGCGCTCTGTCGCACGGCGGCGCGTCTGCGGGCGCCCATCGCCTGCCCAACCAATGTTTCGGCAGCAAAGGCAAACCCATCCATACCATAGGATGTGATCATCAGAAATTGCAGCAACACCTGGTTGGCCGCCAGCGCATCGTCACCAAACCCAGCCCCAAAGAACATGAACGAGACAATGATCGCCTCGAGCAGCAGCGATCGGATCAGGATATCGCGGTTGACCAGCGCCATGGTTCGCAGCCGAGAGCGGTCGAACACCTGCGCCCAATTGCGCCAATCGGGCAGTCGAAAGACATCCCGGCAAAGCCAAAGCCCCACCACCAACCCAGAGGATTCCGCCAGAAGTGTTGCCACAGCCACACCGCTGACGCCCCAGCCCAGCCCCAGTACGAACCACAGGTCCAGCACTATGTTAAGGCCGTTCATCCACAATTGCAGCACCAACACAGCGCCGGTGCGTTCTTGCGCGATCAGCCAGCCATTGATGCCAAACAGTGCAATCGCTGCTGGTGCAGACCAAATGCGGATCTGCAGATAGTCCCGCGCCAGCATCTCTACCTCGGGTGAGGCTGGGGCAAAGTGGAACGCCAGCCAGATCAACGGTATTTGCAACAGGATCAACGCCAGCCCCGCAACAGCCGCAATCATCAACGCCCGGGTCAGCAGTGCGGCGACCTCTCCAGTATCGCCCTTGCCCAGGGCCTGCGCCGCCAGCCCGGTGGTGCCCATGCGCAGAAAGCCAAACATCCAGTACAATGCACCAAGGATAATCGCGCCCAGCCCAACCGCGCCGATTGGGGCAGCCGCGCCCAATTGACCAACCACGCCGGTATCAACCGCACCCAATATGGGCACAGTTGCATTGGACAACACAATCGGAAGCGCAATTTTCAGCACCCGGCGATGGCTCAAAGGCGTTTCAGCCTTTTTGAGCATCGCGCCTGTCTTCCCCCTGCGGCATCAGGAAATGACCAACGGCCTGCGCAAACGGCCTGTCCTTATGATCCTGCCAGGCCTCGACCCGGACACTGGCGAAACGGCGGCCTGATCGGGCCACGGTAGCGCGGGCATAAGCATCGCGCGGTAAGCCCGAGCGCAGGTAATCAACGGTGAAGTCGATCGTTTTTGGCTGTCGTGGCAACTTGCCTGCTGCCAAATCCGCAGGGTCAATTTCTCCACTTTCGATTTTCGGCCAAAGGTGCTGCCAGTTCAACGCCATCATGGCCGTCATTTCCAAAAAGGCTGCGGTGGCACCTCCGTGCAGAGCGGGCAAAAAGGGATTGCCTATCAGTTTTTGGTCGAAATTCATCTGGCCCGTCAATTCATCGCCTCGGCGATCAAAACTGATGTTCAGAAACCGAATATAGGGCACCGAGTTGACCAGCGCAGCCAAGGCAGCGTCGCGGCGTTGTTTCACCACTTGCATCGGTTCAGGACGGGGGCGGCTCAAAACTTTGCCTCCACTGAAAAGGCCGCCGTTGCGGTGGCAACCGGGCGTTCCTGGTCTTCGTCCATCGCCACGGCACGTACAAAGGCGACATTGCGACTGATATGGTGGCAAGTGGCCTTGGTGGTAATGGCCTGCCCCGGCGTTGCTGCCCGCATGTATTCAATGCGCAGGTCTATGGTCGCGGTGCCACCGGGGGCCTCGGGATGGCTCATCACCGCCGCGCCACAACATGTATCCATCAGGGCTGACACGGCGCCGCCGTGAATAACGCCGGTGTCAGGATCACCAATCAATTTGACGTCGTAAGGCATGGAAATCTCGGCCGTACCGTCGCCAATGTTCGTCAGCATCATACCCAACTCCTGAGCATGCGGAATCGCCTCTATAAACTGGCGTGCCAATTGCGATTTTTCGCCCATGATGCAGCCCCTTTCACTATACGCACAACTTTATGCACTGTGGTCCGTTTAATGAGCAACCCCACCTGTTGCACTACACAAAGCAAGTGCCTAGGTTGCCCACAAGGAGGATGGTGGATGACCGAAACGAGATTGTCATTCAAAGAGATGTGCGCGGCGTTTGATGTGACGCCACGTACCCTTCGGTATTATGAATACATAGAACTTTTGCACCCCGACCGTGAAGGTCGATCGCGATTCTATTCAGCCCGGGAAAAAGCCCGGATGAAACTTATCATGCGGGGCCGCAAGTTCGGGTTCCAATTGGAAGAAATCCGTCAATGGCTGATGATCTATGAAAACGAAGGCAATCAGGCGCAGGCGCAAGCCTTTCTGGAAATGGCAGATCGTCAGATGATCGAGCTAAAGTTGCAGCGCGAACAGCTGGACGAGGCAATGGCAGAACTCAGTTCTTTGCGTACAACAACAGCACAAAGTCTGCCCTAAACAATCCGAACTCTCTTTGATAATGCTGCTTGCAAAGCCCCGTCCTGTACGGGGCTTTTGTATTTTCAAGCCAAAAACAACCAAAGTAGTTGCCCGGAAGTCGAGACATGACCGCCCTTGAAAACCGCCTCATCTGCCTTGTTTTGTTAAGTAGTTCGCTCAATTTTCACCGATTTCGTGAGACGACGCTGCGTCAAAATGCTCGGACCCCACGTCACAAATCAACTGACGTAGGGTATAGCTTACGTCAACGTCAGGCACGTGTTGTAACATATCCCGAGCAACTCAGCCTAGGAAAACACCAGCAGCGAGAGTGACCACGATGACAGATCAGACTTTGAATATCCGTGAGATGTGCGACGCCTATCAGGTAACGCCCCGTACATTGCGTTTCTACGAAGCCAAAGAGCTCCTGTTTCCGATCCGTGAGGGTCAAAAACGGTTGTTTACCAAACGCGACCGCGCACGGTTGAAGTTGATCTTACGTGGAAAGCGCTTTGGCTTCAGCCTGGAAGAGATCCGCCAATTGCTGGACCTCTATCACATGGGCGACCAGCAGCACACGCAGCTGGCACGCACCTACGAAATAGCCCACGAACGACTGGCCGATATGGAACGTCAACGCGACGAGCTGAACGAAGCCATCGTAGAGTTGAAAGAACAACTGAAATGGGGCGAAAAAGTTATCGCTTCGGCGACTTCAGACCAAAAGGCAGCTGAATAAGCCGCCCGCCCCAACCTTAGCTGCTGCATTTCACCAAAGTGCACCGACAACACCACTGTATTGATTTACCAAAGAGGCCCAAATGCCCGTTTATAACGCCCCCACCAAAGACATGCAGTTCCTGTTGCACGACGTGTTGAATGTCACTGCGTCCAGCACTCCCGGCTATGATGAGCTAGAGGCGGACTTCACAAACGCGATCCTGGAAGAAGCCGGCAAAATCGCCAGCGGTGTTCTCCAGCCGTTGAACGTGGTGGGTGACACCGAGGGCTGCTCGCTGGAGAACGGCGTGGTCCGCACCCCCACCGGTTTTGGCGCTGCGTTTGAACAAATGAAGGAAGGCGGCTGGACCGGGCTCGATATGCCTGAACAGTATGGCGGCCAGAATATGCCCTATGTGATGGGCACAGCCGTCGGCGAAATGTTCTCGGGCGCGAACCAAGCCTTTGTGATGTATCAGGGCCTAACCCACGGCGCAGCCTCGGCCATTCTGGCGCATGGCACAGAGCAGCAGAAAGAAACCTTTCTGCCGAAAATGGTCTCTTGCGAGTGGACCGGCACCATGAACCTGACCGAGTCGCATTGCGGCACCGATCTGGGTCTGATGCGTACCAAGGCTGAGCCACAGGATGACGGCAGCTACAAGGTTTCGGGTGAGAAGATCTTTATCTCGGCTGGTGAACACGACATGGCCGACAACATCATTCACCTGGTGCTGGCCAAGATCCCCGGCGGCCCCGATGGTATCAAAGGTGTGTCGCTGTTCATCGTACCCAAATTCATCGTCAACGAAGACGGCAGTCTTGGCGATCGCAACGGTGTGTCGGTTGGCAATATCGAAAAGAAGATGGGCATCCACGGCAACTCGACCTGTGTGATGAACTATGACGAGGCGACCGGCTATCTGCTAGGGGATCTGCACAAAGGCATGCGCGCCATGTTCACCATGATGAACGAAGCCCGCGTGGGTGTCGGCATGCAGGGTGTTGCGCAGGCCGAAGCTGCTTATCAGAACGCTGTGGAATACGCCAAAGACCGTTTGCAAGGCCGCGATGTCACAGGTGTGAAAAACCCGGAAGGCCCAGCCGATCCGCTGATCGTGCATCCAGACATCCGCCGCTCCTTGATGGATCAGAAAAGCTTTGTCGAAGGTGGTCGCGCCTTCCTGCTGTGGGGGGCATCCATGATCGATGCCGCACATCGCAGCGACGACAAGGACGCCCTTGGTCTGGTGTCGCTGCTGACCCCGGTGATCAAAGGCTTCCTGACGGATGAAGGCTATGACATGACTGTGCGCGCACAGCAGGTCTATGGCGGTCATGGCTACATCGAAGAACATGGCATGAGCCAGTTCACCCGTGATGCCCGCATTGCCCAAATCTATGAAGGCGCCAACGGCGTTCAGGCGCTGGATCTGGTGGGCCGCAAACTGGCCGCAGACGGTGGCAAGCATGTGATGGCGTTCTTTGAGCTGGTGAAAACCTTCGGCAAAGAAAACAGCGACATCTCGGACGAGTTCAACACCGACTTCATCGCGCCACTCAAGGCTGCCAGCAAGGATCTGCAGGCAGCTGGCATGTACTTCATGCAAAACGGTATGAAGAACCCAAACAATGCACTGTCTGGCTCCTATGACTTCATGCACATGTTTGGCCATGTCTGCCTTGGCCTGCTTTGGGCGCAAATGGGTAAAGCAGCCCAAGGCGCGCTTGACGCCGGGTCTTCTGACGCGGCGTTCTATGAGACAAAGCTGACCACTGGTCGGTATTATATGGCACGTCGTCTGCCTGCCACGTCCATGCATCTTGCCCGCATTCAAAGCGGCGCTGACACTGTGATGGCTCTGGACGCGGACCAATTCTAAGATAGGGTTGGCGGGGATTTCCCCGCCTTCCACCCCTGTTTCATGGATATGATATGCCCAAACGATTTCGCCTGACCCGACGCTTTCCTGTTGCAATGACCGAAGATGGTTATCGCCGTCTTAAACGTTTTGCATCCGACGCTGGGCTGGACGAAGGAGAGGCACTGTCGTTCCTGTTCGAGAACTTTGACAGTGTCACCGACACCGAAAACCTGACCCATCGGCTGCGCCTATTCAATGCCGATCTAGACGCCAGAAAACGATAGGCACGCGCCGGGATGAGCGCACCTAGGGGAGAGATATGAATTTTACCACCGCCGCCCAATCCACCTGGATGACCGACGAACACCAGATGCTGGCCGATATGACAGCTCAGTTCATCACCAACGAATGGATGCCCAAGTACGATGCTTGGCGTAAACAAGGCATGATGGACCGCGACACTTGGGGCCAAGCCGGAGAGCTGGGCCTTTTGTGCCCATCAATCCCCGAGGAATACGGTGGCGCGGGTGGTGATTTTGGTCATGAAGCTGCAATCTTGATCGAAGGCAGCCGCGCCAATCTGGCCAGCTGGGGCAACGGCATCCACTCGGGCATCGTGGCGCATTACATTCTGGCCTATGGCAGCGAAGAACAAAAACAACGCTGGTTGCCCAAAATGGTTTCGGGCGAAATGGTCGGAGCGCTGGCCATGACCGAACCCTCGACCGGGTCGGATGTGCAAAGCATCAAGACCAAGGCGATCCGTGAAGGAAATGCCTACCGGTTGAGCGGGCAAAAGACTTTCATCACCAATGGCCAGCACGCAAACCTGATCATCGTGGCAGCCAAAACCGATCCCTCGCTGGGATCAAAAGGCGTGTCGCTGGTGGTTGTCGAAACCGACGGCTCCACTGGGTTCCAGCGCGGACGCAACCTCGACAAAATCGGGCTGCATGCGGCAGACACATCCGAGCTGTTCTTTGACAACGTTGAAATCCCGCCTGAGAACATTCTTGGCAATGCCGAAGGTCAGGGATTTTATCAGATGATGAAGCAGCTGCCGCAAGAACGGCTGATCATTGCGGCTGGTGCCATCGGTGCTATGGAAGGCGCGGTCGAACGCACCATTACATACTGCAAAGAGCGCGAAGCCTTTGGTGGTCCCCTCACCCAGTTTCAGAACACTCGTTTTAAGTTGGTTGAATGCCTAACTAAGACCAAGGTAGCGCGTGCCTTTTTTGACGAATGCATGGCTGATCATCTGCGTGGAGAGCTGACCGTCGAGAAAGCTGCCATGGCCAAATACTGGATCACCGACACCCAAGGCGAAGTTCTGGACGAATGTCTGCAAATGCACGGCGGCTATGGCTTCATGCAGGAATACGCGGTGGCGGAGATGTGGACCGACGCGCGGGTCCAACGGATTTACGGCGGCACCAACGAGATCATGAAAGAACTGATCTCGCGCAGTTTGTGAAAACACGTCGGGCTTATGGCCCAAGACAATAATATTAGGAGTAAACTATGACCATTCAACTGCATTGTTTTGGCGAAAGCGGACATTCCTACAAGGCTGCATTGGCGTTAGAACTATCTGGTCTGGACTGGGAACCAGTGTTTGTCGATTTTTTCAGCGGCGTGCATCGCAGCAGCGAATACCGCGAACTGAATGTGATGGCCGAAGCGCCGGTCATGATAGACGGCGATGTGCGCCTGTCGCAGTCCGGTGTCATCCAGCAGTATATCACCGATAAAACGGGCAAGTTTGGCGGTGCCTCCGCAGATAAATACGAAGTGCTGCGCTGGGTTCTGTGGGACAATCACAAACTGTCCAGCCAAGTGGGCATGACCCGGTTCCTGATGAACTTTCTGCCCGAAGACAAACGCCCTGCCGATGTGATCGGGTTTATGCAGAGCCGTCTCAAGGCTGCCTTCACAACACTGAACCACCATCTGGACGGCCGCGAGTGGATGGTCGGCAACAGCATGACCAACGCCGATCTGACGTGTTGCGGCTACCTGTTTTACCCTGAACCATTCGGCTTTGACCGCGCCGATTGGCCCCATATCGACGCCTGGCTGACCCGCATCAGCGAAACGCCCGGCTGGAAACACCCCTATGATCTGATGCCCGGCAACCCGTCGGATCGAGTTTAAGGAGAGCATCATGACCGAAGCTTATATCTATGACGCGCTGCGCACCCCCCGCGGCAAAGGCCGCAAAGACGGCAGCCTGCACGAGGTCACTTCGTTGCGCCTGTCCGCCCTGACCTTGAACGCGGTCAAAGAGCGCAACAATCTGATCGGCCATGCCGTTGAGGACGTGATCTGGGGCAACGTGACCCAGGTGATGGAACAGGGCGGCTGTTTGGCACGCTCGGCCGTATTGGCGTCCGATCTGGACGAGAGCATCCCCGGCCTCGCCATTAATCGGTTCTGCGCTTCGGGCATGGAAGCCGTCAACCTGGCGGCAAACCAGATCAAAGGCGGTGCCGGCAAAGGCTATATCGCCGGTGGCGTTGAAATGATGGGTCGTGTTCCAATGGGTAGCGATGGTGCGGCTATTGCCGTTGATCCGTCGATTGCCATGGATCAATATTTCGTACCTCAGGGTATCTCGGCAGATATCATCGCGACTGAGTATGGTTTCAGCCGCGATCAGGCCGATGCTCTGGCCGTAGAATCACAGCGACGCGCGGCACAGGCATGGGACGAAGGCCGTTTTGACAAGTCCGTCATAACTGTGCGCGACCAGAACGGCCTGCCAATCCTGGACCGTGACGAATACATGCGCCCTCAGACCGACATGCAGTCACTGGGCGGGCTGAACCCGGCTTTCCAGATGATGGGCGAGCAGATGCCTGGTTTCGACAAAGTTGCGATGATGAAATATCCGCATCTTGAGCGGATTAATCACATCCACCACGCTGGCAACTCGTCCGGTATCGTCGATGGTGCGGCTGCAGTCTTGATCGGCAACAAAGAATTCGGCGAAGAGTTTGGCCTGACCCCACGCGCCAAGATCAAGGCCACCGGCAAGATCGGTCTTGATCCCACAATCATGCTGACCGGTCCGGTCCCCGTGACCAAGAAAATCCTGGCCGACAACGGCATGGCCATCAGTGACATCGACCTTTTTGAGGTCAACGAAGCCTTTGCTGCCGTCGTCCTGCGCTTCCAGCAGGCCTTTGATGTCGATCCTGCTTTGGTCAACGTCAATGGCGGCTCGATCGCGATGGGTCACCCGCTGGGCGCCACTGGCGCTATCATCATCGGTGCCCTGCTGGACGAGCTGGAGCGTCAGGACAAAGAAGTTGGTTTGGCCACGCTGTGTATTGCTTCCGGCATGGGTGCAGCTACCATCATCGAGCGCGTCTGATGCCAAAGCTGAACCTCTCCCAAATCCCTTTTGTCTCGAAGTGTTCATACCCGGGCAAACTGGCTCAGCCTTTTGAAGGCCGTTCCACCCAAAGATTGGGGGCGGAAAGCGGGTTGACGCAGTATGGTGTCAACATTGTCCGGATTGAACCGGGAGCCCCGTCATCGCTACGCCACTACCACATACAGCAGGACGAATTCCTGATGATGACCGAAGGCAAGCTGGTGTTGATCGATGACGACGGCGAGCACGAGATGCTTCCAGGCGATTGCGCCAGCTTTCCAGCTGGCGACGCCAATGGACACCAATTGGTGAACAGAACAAACGCACCCGCCGCCTTTTTGGTGGTGGGAACGCATACCCCAACAGAGACCGCTTTTTACAGCGATATCGACATGATGGTGAAAGTTGACCAAGACGGTTTCAACTTTACCCGCAAAGATGGCAGCCCGCTGACAGCTGACCAGATCGGAGATGAAGAATGACCGATTTTACATATGACGTAGACGCAGATGGCGTGGCCATCATCACCTGGGACGCGCCTGGCAAAAGCATGAACGTGCTGACCCGCGAAGCATTTGTGCTAGTCGAGGACTATATCGACCGTGCATTGGCGGATGACGCTGTCAAAGGCGTGGTGATCACCAGCGGCAAGAAAGACTTTGCCGGCGGTATGGATCTGAACGTTCTGGCCACCATCCGCGACGAATCCGGCGATGACCCAGCCCAGGGCCTGTTTGACTTCACCATGAACGGCCACCGTATCCTGCGCAAACTAGAACGCGCTGGCATGGCGCCGAAGACCAATAAGGGCGGCAAGCCAATTGCCTGTGCTATCAACGGCACCTGTGCCGGTATAGGCACTGAAATCGCGCTGGCCTGTCACCACCGTGTGATGACCGACAACCCAAAATCTAAAATCGGGTTGCCAGAAATCATGCTAGGCATCTTCCCCGGCGGCGGTGGCACCATCCGCTATTCCCGTATGGTTGGCGCGATGGCAGCGGCTCCGGTATTGCTGGAAGGCAAGATGCTGGACGCGAAGAAAGCCAAGGGTGCTAGCCTGATTGATGCCGTTGATGCGGACCCCTTGGAAGCTGCGCGCCAGTGGGTGCTGAACGCCACGCCAGCTGACATCGTTAAGCCATGGGATGCCAAGGGATATAAAATGCCAGGCGGCGCGCCCTACCATCCTGCTGGGTTCATGACCTTTGTGGGTGCCAGTGCCATGATCAACGGCAAGACCCAAGGCGCCTTCCCGGCAGCCAAAGCCCTGCTAAGCGCCATCTACGAGGGCGCGCTGGTCGATTTTGACAATGCATTAAAGATCGAGGCACGCTGGTTCACCAATGTACTTATGAACCCGTCGTCGTCGGCGATGATCCGCAGCCTGTTCATCAACAAGCAGGCATTGGAAAAAGGCGCTGTTCGCCCCGCGGGCATAGCAGATCAGTCGGTCAAGAAGGTCGGTGTTCTGGGCGCAGGCATGATGGGCGCAGGGATTGCACTGGTATCGGCGCAGGCTGGTCTGGAAGTGGTGCTGATCGACCGAGATCAGGCTGCTGCCGACAAGGGCAAGGCCTATTCCGAGACCTATATGGACAAAGGCATCAAGCGCGGTAAAGCCACGCCTGAGAAAAAAGAGACGCTGTTGGCGCGGATCACCGCTTCACCCGATCTAGAGCACCTGAAGGGCTGCGATCTGATCATCGAAGCGGTGTTCGAAGACCCAACCGTCAAGGCCGAGATGACCAAAAAGGTCGAAGCGATCATCCCCGACGATTGCATCTATGCCTCCAACACCTCGACCCTACCGATCAGCAGTCTGGCCGAAGCCTCGGTTCGCCCAGAGCAGTTCATCGGCATCCACTTCTTCTCACCAGTTGAGAAGATGTTGCTGGTGGAGATCATCAAAGGTGACAAAACCGGTGATCGTGCAGTGGCAAAGGCGCTGGATTATGTGCGTCAGATCCGCAAGACGCCGATTGTTGTGAATGATGCGCGGTTCTTCTACTGTAACCGCTGCATCATTCCCTATATCAACGAAGGTCTGCGGATGATCACCGAAGGTGTGTCGCCGGTGCTGATCGACAATGCAGCGCGCCAGCTTGGCTTCCCTGTAGGGCCGGTGCAACTGAACGACGAAACCTCTATTGATCTGGGCGCTAAGATTGCCCGCGCCACCAAGGCGGCGATGGGCGATGACTATCCCGATAGCCCTGGCGATGATCTGATCTTCTGGATGGAGGAACAGGGTCGTTTGGGTCGCAAGGCCAATGCCGGTTTCTTTGACTATGACGACAAAGGCAAACGGGTCGAATACTGGAAGGGCATGCAGGAGAAATACCCGCTGGCCGATGAACAGCCCGATCTGATCGAAGTACAGGAACGTCTGATGTTTGCTCAAGTTCTGGAGGCCGTGAAAGCACTGGAAGAAGGTGTGCTGGAAGACATCCGCGAAGGCGACGTTGGTGCCATCCTGGCCTGGGGCTTTGCGCCTTGGTCCGGTGGCCCCCTGAGCTGGCTGGATATCCTTGGTACGCCCTATGCAGCCGAGCGCTGTGATGAGTTGGAGGCTAAATTCGGTGAGCGTTTTGCCTGCCCGCCATTGCTGCGCGAAATGGCCGCCAAAGGTCAGAGCTTTTACGGTCGGTTCGATCCGGCGAAAAAGGCCGCTTGAGCGACCCAAAACCAAACTGGGCCATCCCGATGGGATGGCCTTTTCATATCAGCTTAGTTTCATCCGATCCAAACAGGAATAAGGGGCATCTGACCATCGCCATGCCCCTTAGATAGCCTGTGTATACTTTGCCTAGATGACCGGTACAAAGTGAACCTCGCCGTGACCTCCGGCTCCCAGAGGCATGTCATTGGTCCAAAATGCGTCATCTGCCATCATATTTACAACTAGCTCGCGCGCAGCAACCTGCGGCAAGACCCGGTATAACCCATGCTCGGTCGCTGCAGTGTCCAGGATATTTCTGGGCGTTGGGCTAAACCCCAGCAATCCCGCTTCAAGATAAATCACCTCATCCTGGGCGAACCGAGGCACCACCAACTCAATCCGCTCCCCCGGATATGCCCGGTGAATTCCTCGGTACCCCTCTAATGTGCAGGCAGGCACGACAACAAAAGGGTCACCCAAGGCATCCACCGCCAGATCACTTTCCAGCAAGATACCCTGATCCGGCATCACCCACATGGCCATCCGATTGTGCAACGCATCCTGCGGTACCAGCAACGGGCATTGTGCGGCGGGCTGATCTCCTTCGGGCACCAGAATCGTTTCCCGGTGCATTTCGGTAATGACCTGCATGCCGTGATCAAAAGTCAGGACACTGTCGCCCACACTCAACGCTTCAACCTGCCGCCAGCCCAAATTCGAGGCCACGTGTGTGCCAGCAAGAAAACCGCCCTGCCCTGTCGACACCATAGGATACTCGGTACTCATCACCGGTGCCATGGATGAAGCCTTGTGTTTGGTGATCCAGTCAAACATCGCCTTTTCCTTCTAAAAAGACGGCTTTGCCCGATGGCAAAAGCGCGCAGTATTCGTTTCAAGCCAAAAAGCCCGGCTTTCAGGCTGCAAAAGGGCCGGAAAAAAGGCATCTCGGGGTCATCGTCGGCAAATGACACTCAATGCCCATCAGAGCAGCGGATTAAGGCCATTTAGTCGACAACAGTTCAATCTCCTACCCAAGGGATAGAGGTGAATCGTTAAAAGAGTATTCAAATCGTCTGATATCTTCAGCACAACTGTGGGCCACCGCCTCGGCACTAAGATCATTGTAGTACCCCCGAAAATCGCGACACCGGGTCGAGCTATTGATGAAAGGCAGCTCCAGCGAGAAGCCAAGGTGATCAAACAACGGCTGCGCGTCTTTGGTAAAATGTTCCAGCCGGATGTAAAGCTGGCACTGCTCGACGCCATCGCGATGCTGCATGTAGGAAACGGCTGGCGCGGCCCGGAATGTCGCCATGGTCTTGGGGATGGCAGGTGAAGTCGGCAAAACTCAAGATCTGCGCCAGATGCACCGCCGGGTTTTCGAAATTTTGCGCTTTTAGCCAATGATAGTAGCTGACCGCCCGGTCCCAGGGGTTGCGCACCATTGTGAAGGTAAACAATCCGCGAAGCATCTGATCCGGAACCAACCCCTCAATGTCCGCTAGGGTCGAATGTTTCCATTTGCGACCTCTTGTCGGCACATCCTTTATCCGTTGCCTCCTGCGGCGCGCCTTGGGTGTATCGCCCAGCATTATATCATCGGCCTTGGCACGCGATTCCAGTGCAAGCGCCAGGGCAGTGCCGCCGGTTTTTGGGATGTGGATAAACACGTAAGAACGGCCAGACGACAGGATCATAGCTCCACGCTATGGCATTGCGAAACAGAAGGAAACAACTCCAAAAGCGCTTCCCAGCGCAACCCCGCGGCAGGAGTATTTCTGAAAAGATGGAACAGCCGGAACAGCCGTCATCCGTTGGAAAACACTCCGCGGGCACTTCCCCAGTTTGTTCAGACCAAAAGCGGGCGGAACCCCTTTTCAATGGCCGCAAGATTGCGCAGTATCTATTCCCAGAGGAATTACCCCAAACGGGTAAGAGGGAGGACGTTTATGGGCTGGATGGCTGACGAGACCGGGCTGGAGAAGAATGCTGCAAACCATGTGGCACTGACGCCATTGTCACACCTGCGCCGCGCGGCACAGGTATATATGGACCGTTTGGCTGTCAGTTACGGCACTCTCCGCAAGACATATGGCGAGTATTACCAACGCTGCAGCCAGTTGGCCTCGGGACTGGTGCAGCTTGGGGTCAAACCCGGAGATGTGGTTGCGACACTGATACCCAACCTGCCCGCCCAGGCTGAGGCCCACTTTGGCGTCCCCGCCTGTGGCGCAGTGCTCAACACCATCAATATCCGGCTGGACGTGGGTACGGTTGCCTATATCTTTGATCACGGTGGCGCCAAGGTTGTCTTGGTGGATTCGCAGTTCATGGAACTGGCCGAAGCAGCCAGTGAAGCGATGGAGGGGCCTGCCCCGGTTCTGATTGAAGTGGCCGACGATCAAGCAGGCTGGCACGCCAGCGGCAGACACACCACTTATGAAGATCTGCTGGGTAAAGGCGACCCGGATTTTGACTGGCTGTTGCCGCAGGATGAATGGGAAAGCCTAGCACTAAACTATACCTCAGGCACCACCGGCCGCCCCAAGGGCGTGGTTTACCACCATCGCGGCGCATATTTGATGACCATGGGCACGGTTGTATCATGGCGTATGGTGCTGCATCCCGTCTATCTGACCATAGTTCCTATGTTTCATTGCAACGGCTGGAATCACACCTGGATGATGCCTCTGCTGGGCGGCACTGTGGTGTGTTGTCGCGATGTCTCGGCCAAGGCAATTTACAATGCTATTCACTATGATGGTGTGACCCATTTTGGCGGCGCGCCAATTGTGCTGAACATGATCGTCAATGCTCCCGACGAGGACCGGCGGACCTTTGACCACCAAGTCGAGATCTTCACAGCAGGCGCCCCACCCGCGCCAGCGACATTGGCCAAGATCGAGGACCTGGGGTTCAACGTCACACAGGTCTATGGGTTGACCGAGACCTATGGCCACATCACCGAATGTTACTGGAAGGGCGGCGACTGGGACGAGTTGGATAAGCCCGGCATTGCAGCCATCAAAGCGCGTCAGGGTGTTGCAATGCCCATGATGGAACATGTGGTGGTGCGGGACAGCGATCACAATCCGGTGCCCATGGACGGCGTCACGCAGGGCGAGATCGCCATTCGCGGCAACTCGGTGATGAAAGGATATCTGAAGAACCCCGAAGCCACCGCAGAGGCATTTGCCGACGGATATTTCAACTCTGGTGATATCGCTGTGCAACACCCCGATAGTTACGTGCAAATTGCAGATCGGGCCAAGGACATCATCATCTCGGGCGGCGAGAATATATCCTCAGTCGAGATCGAAGGCGTGTTAATGGAACATCCGGCTGTAAATCTGGCAGCGGTCGTGGCCAAACCCGACGATAAATGGGGTGAAGTGCCCTGCGCCTTTGTCGAACTGAAACCGGGGGCCACAGCCGATGAGGCTACTCTGATCAGTTTTACCCGACAAACGCTGGCGGGCTTCAAGGCACCTAAAAGGGTGCTGTTCCAAGATCTTCCCAAGACCTCTACCGGAAAGATCCAGAAGTTCGAACTACGTAAGCTTGCCCGAGATCTCTGAACACCGGCACCATCAGTAACAAAAGCCCCTTTGTCAGCAATGCCGTTTGCCGACAAAGGGTCAACCGTGTTAGCTTCACGCAGCAATTGAGGCACAGGCAAGAACAAGCAGATGACTGCACTCAGGGAATATCAACGGCTTGAGGCTGCGGGCCTGTGGCGCGCCAGCCCCGAGGACCAACGTCGAGACGTGATTGTCTCAATCGGCGATGCAACTCTTACGATCACTAATATGAAAGACCAACCTCTGGCCCATTGGTCTCTGGCGGCTCTGAAGCGGTTCAATCCGGGACAGTTTCCAGCCATTTTTCACCCAGATGGCGATCCGGGCGAAACACTAGAGCTGGCTGAGGATGAAACAGCCATGCTCGATGCTATTGAAAAGGTGCGGCTGGCCATCGAAGGATCGCGTTCTCATCCGGGACGGTTGCGAGCGGTAAGTGTCCTTGGCAGCCTTGGGCTAATTGCGGCCCTATTGGTGTTCTGGTTGCCCGGCGCCATGATGCGCCATACGGTCAGCGTCGTTCCAGAGATCAAACGAAAAGCCATTGGCCAGGCGTTACTGGGCCGAATTGAGCGTGTCTCAGGCCAAGCCTGTTCGACCCCGGAAACGGCGCCGATTCTAGCCCAACTTGCCCAACGCACCGGTGCGCGGCAGGTTGTGGTACTGCGCACGGGCGTGGTCTCCAGCCTGCACCTTCCCGGAGGCATCATCCTGTTGAACCGTTCGCTGATCGAGGGTTACGAAGACCCGGCAGTGGCGGCTGGTGCGGTGCTGATTGAGCGCGCTCGTGCCCAAGCCAGAGACCCATTGGCCGAGGTGCTGAAGTCTGGCGGCATGATGGCCTCGTTCCGCCTGCTAACCACCGGAAAATTAAGCCGTAGCAGCCTGGACCACTATGCTGAAGCCATGATCAGCGCAACACGTCCAGAAGTTCCTGAAGAGCAATTACTGGCCGTTTTTGCTCAGGCGGCAATCCCTTCGACACCTTATGCCTACGCTCTGGATATCACCGGTGAAAACACCCTGGGCCTGATCGAAGCGGACCCAATGGCAGGGCGCAGCCTGGAGCCGATCCTGAACGACCGCGATTGGGTGCAGTTGCAGAACATTTGCGGATCTTAACAGTACTGGAAATGCCCCATGACCCGGAACTTTCTAAAATTCCGAACCGGGAAATTCGAAACTTCCGGACACCACTGCGCTTGCTTGGCCATCAAAAGTCAGGACGTAGACACATCCGCTTGGGGCGCTCTGCGCGGACTACTTACTAAGACGAGCGCCTGAATAGCCCGCAGCGCGAACCTGTTTCAGTGCCGCCTGGGCCGTTGCATCGACGCGAAACGGTCCGGCCAGAACGACCTTGAACACCTGCCCTTTGCGGGTGACATTGCCCAGACGCACTGGCAAACCACTGGCTGCAAGCGCTTGGGCAGCTTGGCGTGCTGTTGTCGGGTCGGCATAGGTTGCGGCACGCACGTAGCGGTTCGGCATTGGTGCTGCCAAAATAGTTGTCGCGACAGGAGCCGAGCGGGTAGATAGGCGCATTACCAGATCTCCTTGCTCTTCAACTGGACTACGCGCTGCGTTTGCAGACAGGTTGACAACTGGGCGGTCCAGCGGCAGGGCAACCAACTTGCGTGGTACCGTGCGCGTCCAGATCAAATCGCTTTGCGCATCCCCGACTTCGGTGCGCATCGCCCGATGTCCATTCAGCCGGTCGTCGTCACGATTCACCAGTACATACCCCCGAGGCACCTCGACCACACCGCCGATCACCGCAGGTTTCAGCCCACGCTCAGCCCTGCGGAGGTTCAACCGGTCATCCTCCCAAACCGAGCGATACCCTGTAGGTGCATCAAGCCCCTGGCTATGGCGACGAGCCTGATACACATGGGTCTGCACCACACGCGTGTTTGGAGTTAGTCGCAACGAAGACTGCGGACCTGTTGCGG
>Ga0209826_1001282_pt1 | contig 17567 bp, 16 predicted proteins | sample GOMGulsemesocosm_5_FD_184637 | JGI IMG/M metagenome (GOLD analysis project Ga0209826, IMG submission 184637) | Methane-oxidizing microbial communities from mesocosms in the Gulf of Mexico - GOM15C Gulf of Mexico (SPAdes) (version 2) | ecosystem: Environmental > Aquatic > Marine > Cold seeps... | reverse complement strand
TTTAATGATTGCCTGATAACACTCAGGAGTATATTATAAAACACTAATAAATGGTTTAGGAGAACAGAATGTCAAAACCAAGCTTACTTCATGTTATCAAAAGCGTTCTTGCCGCTGGCATTGGCGTGCAAAGCAATAAAAATAGAGAAATTGACTTTGAACATGGCACTCTTTCTAGTTACATCATTGTTGGCTTTATTGCTACTGTGCTCTTTATTCTTGCTATTGTATCGGTTGTATCACTGGTAACAAGCTAATATTTAAGCGTTTCTACAAACAAAAAAGCCTAGATTAATCTAGGCTTTTTTGTTTCAACATGTCTTTAAAAACTATGCTGATGTTTTAAAGCTATTCTTAATGCTTGAAAACATTTCTTTAAGGCCACTAAACAGACCCATAAAATTAAACGACTGTTTCAGCATGAACAACTGTCTAATGATAGCAATTACAAAGAAAGGAACAACCCATGGTAGAAGTTCAAAAACAATTCCGATCGCTGTACCACCAGCACCTGACTGTAACCCTGCAGAATCTGCATTATCTCTATTGTTCAAACCACCCGCTGTATCATAATCACTGCTGATATCAGTATCAAATGTTTCAATAATAACCATATTAAATTTAATCATAATAAACTGCACGACTAAAAATACGATAAAACTTCCCACTACCCAGTACAAGCCATTACCCGTTTTATGTTCTTGTGCTGTTCTATAAACCCAAATTGCTATAAAAATAGCAATGATTCCACCAATTGTCATTTCAATTACCCCTTTATTTTATTTTTATTCTAATTACAAATTTAACCTAAACCTTCGTCAATACTGCCGAAGCTGGGTACTTAAACTGCCTAACCAAAATAGATTAAACGTTTGGTTATTATAATCAAACTCAGCTTAGTATACCTTAAGAACTAACCAATCATCCCATTTACACTATCAAAAACCGCATTTTAAGCTGTCAATTCACCTTTATATAAAATACGATTTAAAATCGTACTGACATACTACTCATATTCAAAGCATATAGCAATTAGAGGAGACAAATCTAAAACGAAGAAACCTCATAGATATATGATCGCTCTCTCATTGACGATTAATTACAGAGTAATATAGACTGATTAATTTTAAGGGAACTTTGTCGCCCTAAAAACATCCTATTGCGCATGCTTAAAATAGAATCATTTTTTTCTCAAAAAAAACACACTCTTATTTCTTTTATCTGTATAGCTTTTCTTGTTTTTCTCTCTTCTTGTGCTTTATTTAAACCAAAAACACCGGCACAACAAAATATTAAACTGGGTTTAAAAACCGTTTATACCTTAGATATATATTCTGAGAACAAAACACTTCACGCTTTATTCTCAGGTATAGACAGCCAATCAAATGAACGGGCTTTAAAATATATAAGTTCTTTAGACTCAGGGAAGAATTGGATAGAGCCAGTAACCATCAACCAGAATTTAGCTTCTGTAAAAAAATCAAAAAGAGGGAATGACTTTCAACTTGCTGCCACGGATAATAAAATTATGGCCGTTTGGCAAACCAAAGGCGCAGAACCTTGGACTGGAAAAATTGCCGCAGCTCTATCCAAAGACTTTGGAAAAACTTGGCAACAAATAGCAAGTCCAGTCAGTGATAAATATGCCCATATTGACCAAGGATATTTTGACTTAGCCGCTGACCCACAAGGTAACTTCCATCTTGTTTGGCTAGACGACCGTGAAGAAGTGGGAAATACCCAAGGACTTCGTTACGCCCATTTTAATACTAAAAAAAATAATGGTTGGAATCGACACAAGGACTTGGAATTAACTGCATGCACTTGTTGTTGGGCAAGTATTTCTATTGATTCAAATAATAATATTCACGTGTTATATCGTGATGACAGTCCTCGGGATATGCGCTTAATATCATCTTTAGACCATGGAAAATCGTGGCAACAATCAAAAACCGCAGGGGCTTTTGGCTGGGATTTTATAGGTTGCCCTCATCAAGGGGGAGGACTGACAAATACGCAAATAGACAATAAAACTATTTTGCATAGCGTTATCTGGAACGGAAAAAACAATCAGCAAGGTATTTACTATAGCCAGTCTGAGTTAAACAAAGATAAAATAGCGACTCTTTTACCTATGGGCGATAAAAATAGTGCATCTGGCGACATTGCCGCGTTAGATAATGACCATATCAGAATTATTTATACATCAGGGGACTTTGAATCCACCTCAGTTATAACTCGTTCGTCAACAGATGGCGGACAATCTTGGTCAAATGAATTGCAATTAACACATGAAGGGGCCCAGCCCTCTCATCCTAGAATTATTGCCACAGCCGACGGCTTTCGGTTTTTTTGGACTGAATGGCAAGAAAATGGAGATGCTTTAGCAATCATCTCGAAACTAGAATAACTATAAAAAAGTAAGCTGAATACTATGAAAAAATTATTACTACTGACCTTAATGCTAGGCCTTTCATGGAGCCAGTGGGCTTCTGCTCATGCCATTATGGTAAAATCTTCTCCAGAAAAAGAATCATCAAGCAACGTCATACCCACTCAGGTTGAAGTTTGGTTTGATGATAATGTTGGCCCTAAATATACCTCTTTAGCTGTAGTAAACAGTAAAGGAGAACGTGTTGACAATGGTGATGGTGCTTTGGAAATGTTTGATAAGTCACACCTTAAAGCGACTGTTAAGCCTATGACGCCAGGCCGCTACGGTGTAAGGTATCGTGTTCAATCGGCTGATGGTCATATTGTGACAGGTAAGTTTTTCTTTGAGATAACAGAGTAATACATTTTAAATCTATTAGATCCCCCACTTTTTATTTTACTGAGGATGCTGTGAAACAATCTATTTTCAAACCTTTATTATTTGTCTTATTACTTTGCGGTTTTCACTCTCACGCCATCGCTCAGCAAGGTCAGTCTCAATATGACCCGACTAAGTCATTAGAGTGCATGATAACGACTGACTTTTATATTGTTCATTTAACAACCTATCAGCAACCCAAGCCTGACGGCAAGAAGAGACATACCTTCAAACCTTTTTGTAAGGATTTACCTGAACATGGCCCTAGCCATTTAGCGCTTGATTTTATTGATAGAGACTTACGAAAAATGCCTATCGGCATGGAAGTGATCACATTAGTTGATAATTCTGATGGTGGAGAAATGATTGATGGTGATTCTATTGCTTTAATCAAACCTCAGACTTATAAAACAGGCGTTGCTCAAATTCAAGCCGACTTTCCTTCACCAGGCCATTACGCCCTTATTGCGACTGTCGGTGATGATATGTTTGCTGATAAAATTCGTATCCCATTACGTGTAGGTATTGGTTCAGAGTTTAGTATTGCTTTTATCTACCCTTATGCATTCTTCCTTTTTGTTGCCGCTATTGCCTACGGAATATTTCGATTCTTTGTCTCTCGCTTTAAAAAAGCACACGATATAAAAAAAGACTCTCTCTGAATTTAATCAATATATGTTCTCAAAATATGCCAGGTTGAGCAGATACAACCTTATCTCAACCTGCTTGTCAGTTTTTTTATGCTTTTTAATGTCTTCTATTGCTATAGCTGACTGGAATTCAGGCGTCACCATTGAAGATATATCAACACGCATCGCTATTGATATTATTGATGAAGGCGTCCAAGTATCCATTGATTTGAAAGAAGACGCCCTTATTCAGCTTAATTCTAATCAAACTAAAACAGACCTTTCAGCAATTAATTTAGATCAGTTTGGTTTAAAAATTATTAGTATAAAAGCGCGGCAGATTCTAAAGCCAGTTATAAAAATAGCAGCTCCGACTGAAATAAAAAAATCAGCAACTATCACTGTTTTTTACCCTTTTGACAAACCACAACCTCAGCAAGTAGATATCACGCCTGATTTTAAAGCGATTAGAACAGCAAGTGATAAATACATGATTACCGTTTCTCACCAAGGGTTACCCGTTATTGACCATGGTGTATTAACCTCTGCAGAATCATTACAACTTAATTGGCAAGATCCTTGGTACAGCCATTTTACTAATCCAAAATTACAGCGCAGCCATACCGACCCATTAATGGCTTTTTTGTATATTGAGCCACAACAAGTAAAAAGTGAAGTGGTTGTACGCATCAAAGAAATGGCTCACTGGACAGATTTAGGTTTACGCGATGAATCTATGATTTTCCCTGATGAATTTGCAGCTATAAAACAAAAAGTAGCACAGTTTTTATTAGCAAAAAATAAGGTTTCAATCGACTCAAATACAATGCCCTCTCCCATTCTGGATCGCGTCGATTATATCCGTATGGGCGCCTCGGACATTCAAGCGTATGAGCCTCAACAAGCTCAAAAACAAGTCGCCACATTAATTGGTGTCAGCATCATTCATCCAGCAGCGGCAATACCTAACAAAATACAATGGCACTGGGAACTTTTTAATAAAAATATCCAGCGTGTAGCTATCCGTGCTTATGATCCTGCTGGATTATTTGATAGCTATGTGACACCAACGTACCCCATTTTTGAATGGGAAAATATGTTGGCTGATATCGATTTACCTGCTTTAGATAATAAGCCTAAGGTCATGGCTGTTAAAGTCGATAACACCCAATCAACAGCTCAATACTATGCCTTGCTAAGCATCATTGGGTTTCTTCTGTTTTTTATCATCAGTTATAAATTTACGCCCACTCATATTCGTAAATATTCACATTTAACTTTATTAGTTTTAGCCTTCGGCATTATTTATGGCTTAACAAAAACCGACAAACTTAGTTTAAAATCTGCCCAATTAACAGAACAACAAGCCCAACCTATTCTGAACCAACTATTATGGAATGTTTACCAAGCCTTTGAAGCTACTGATGAAGTTGCAACATACGATCAATTAGCTTATAGCATTGATGGTAATTTAATTGAGACATTATATTTACAAAACCGTGAATCTTTTTTAGCTCAAGATGGAGGATGGGCCAAAACGGCAAGCATAGAAATTCAGAATATAACGTTAGTTTCTACAGATTCTGAGAAATATTTATTTGATTGTGAGTGGCTAGTCTCTGGCGAGGTTATTCATTGGGGGCATCAACATCGCCGTGATAATGTTTATCATGCAAACTTGCAAATATCACCTATTGAAGGTAACTGGAAAATTATTGCCCTAGAATCCATTGGACAACAAAGAGTTGATTAATTATATTTACAACTGAAAACTATGCGTATTTTAATCATTGAAGATGAAGCAAAAACCGCGACTTTTTTATCCCAAGGGTTAAAAGAAAATGGCTTCACTGTTGATACTGCAGATAATGGCATAGACGGCTTAAGCGCTTTGGAACAAAACAATTACGATTTAGCCATTTTAGATATTATGCTCCCCTTACTGGATGGTTGGTCAGTATTAGCAGTGATTAGAAATAAAGATATTCAAACACGCATCCTGTTACTGACTGCCATGGATTCTGTTGAAGATCGTGTCAAAGGCCTAGAATTAGGTGCTGATGATTATTTGGTTAAACCTTTTGCCTTTTCTGAATTACTCGCCCGTATTCGCACTATACTACGACGCGGTACGGCAACAGAAATACAAAAAATCCAATGTGCTGATATGAAAATTGATGCCATTAAGCATCGAGTCACTCGAAACGGCCAACGTATCGACTTAACACCCAAAGAATTTCAATTACTGCTGCTCTTAGCTCGTAACCCAGGTGAGGTTTTTTCTCGCACAGTTATTGCAGAACAAGTTTGGGATATGAACTTTAACAGTGATACTAATGTAGTTGATGTCGCTATTAGGCGCTTACGAACAAAAGTTGATGACCCTTTTGATAATAAATTAATTCATACCATTCGTGGGGTTGGGTATGCCTTCGAACAAAGACCTTAACCCCTCATCCTTACAATCCCTTGCAAGAAAACTCGCTATTCTATATGCCACAACAACTTTTAGCGTATTACTAATAGCCTCTGGACTTCTCTATTGGTCTATTCTTGATCATCTACAAAAAGAGCATCAAAGCTTATTGGCCGCAAAAATTGTTGACCTGAGACAGCACTTCAAAAGCTCCTCTTTGTTAGATAAAGATCTACACAACCTTATTGATGCAGAGCACCATCATTCTGAAGCAAGCCATTCTTCGGCCATTCACCCTGGTATCCCTCATCATATTTTTTTACGCATTTTGGATGAACACGGAAATTTGTTAATTGAATCAAATACTAGTCAACCTTTACCAAAGTCACTTGATTATCCTATTGTTAATCAAAAAGATACCAGCAGCGTTGCGATCATAAAAGTTAATATAAACCATGATGAACAGTTTTTATTAGGTACTGCATGGGCTGAAACCCAAAGTGATAACCATCCTAGGAAATTATTAATACAGGGGCTGTTGCAACTTTCACCCGATGAAAATTTAGTCACGGACTATCAACGAACCCTTGCCAGCGTACTAATTTTTGGTGTTTTGGCTTCTGCTTTTACTGGTTTTTGGGTTACTCGCAGAGGATTACGTCCATTAAGGCAAATCACTGAGACGATTCATAATATTAATGTTCAACAACTCAATGAACCTGTTAATTTAGGCCAGTGGCCTAAAGAAATTGCCTTATTAGCCAATGCATTTGATCAAATGTTAATCAGATTAGATCAATCTTTTGCTCGCTTATCTCAATTTTCAGCCGATTTAGCCCATGAATTACGCACTCCTGTTAATAATTTAATGGGCACAGCAGAAGTAGCTTTATCACGAGAAAGATCACCCGAAGAATACAGAGAAATTCTTGAATCTAATATTGAAGAGTGCCAACGAATTGCTAGAATGATTGATGAATTACTTTTTTTAGCACGTGCAGAAAACCCTAAAACAGAAATTAATTGCACCCTTTTCTCTATAGAAAAAGAATTTAAAGTGATTACTGAATTTTATGACATGTTGGCTGCGGACCAACAAGTTTCAATCAGTTATCAATCTAACCAGCTTGAGTTGTATGCAGACTCTACTCTACTTCGTCGCATCTTAAGCAATTTAATCTCTAATGCCCTACGCTATACCAAGGCAAATGGAAAAATTAACCTACTCGCTTCACATTTAGAAGGTCAGTCAATAAAAATTACTGTGACTGATTCAGGAGAGGGTATTGATGAAACATTTCTTCCTCATATTTTTGACCGTTTTTTTCGTGCAGACAAAGCGCGACAAAATGATAAGCAAGGTTCTGGTCTTGGACTCGCTATCGTAAAATCAATTATGGATTTACATGGCGGGCAAGTGTTAATCAGCAGTCAATTAAACCATGGCACTCAAGTTGAACTTATTTTCCCCAGCCAGGCTAAGATGACAAAAATGTAATCTTTATGTCATCCTTCTGTTTCCAAGTATTTATTACACTATGGATAAAATACTTGGTTCAGGCTTTTGTTCATGAAATTACATTACTCCCTCCGTCAGCAAAAAATTAGTTTAACGGCTTATTCTTTAGTCAGTCTATTTGCTTCTTGTTCTGTTTTTGCACATCCTCAAGATGAGTCTAATACTAATGCTGTTTCTGAATTGGGTGTTATGGAAGTGACAGGTCGAGCATCTGATCTATTGGGCAGAACAGATTCAGCCTCTTCAGGAGTTATTGGTCAACCAGAATTTGAATTTCGTCCCATGTCTCGCCCAGGTGAATTAGTAGAAGTTGTGCCAGGCATGATGGCAACGCAACATAGTGGAAGTGGTAAAGCGAATCAATATTTTTTACGCGGCTTTAATTTAGATCACGGCACAGATTTTTCAGGTATGGTCGATGGTGTGCCTTTAAACTTACCCTCTCATGGTCATGGCCAAGGTTATTTAGACCTCAATAGCATTATTCCTGAATTAGTTGATATCGTTGAATACGGCAAAGGCCCTTATCATGCTGAAATGGGGGACTTTTCATCTGCAGGTTTTGTCAAGTTTCATACCAAACATAAAATGGATAAAGGCTTAATTAAGTTTGGTTATGGTGAAAATGACTATTACCGAGGCGTTTTAGCTAATTCACATCAACTCGGTCAAGGCGATTTATTATATGGTGCTGAAGTTAATTTTTACGAAGGCCCATGGGACAAAGAAGAAAGTCTTAATAAATTTAACGGCCTGTTACGCTATACCGTTGATGAAGGTTACAAAGGCTATGCCATTGTAGGAACGGCTTATCACAGCAACTGGGATTCAACTGAACAAATCCCTAATCGTGCTGTTGAGCAGGGATTCTCTAGATTGGGCACCATAGACCCGTCTTCGGGTGGAGATATGGAGCGCTACAGTTTATCAAGCAGCTGGTGGCTGCAATCTGAATATGGAGAAACTGAATTATCGGCTTATGCAGTATATTCAAATTTTAATTTATATTCTAATTTCACCTACTTTCTCAACGACCAAACTAATGGTGACCAAATCACTCAAAGAGATCAGCGCTATATTTTTGGAGGTGAAGCCAAACATACTAAATATGATGACTGGTTTAACTTAGATGTTAAAAATACCGTTGGCTTACAGATTAGGCACGATTACATTCCCAACGTAGCTCTCTATAAAAGTAGAGAGAGAGAAATTCTAAGTACGGTGACTGAACACGAAGTAAGCCAAACTAGTATTGGTATTTATTTAGAAAATGAAGTCCAATGGGCTGAAAAATTTAAATCTATCTTAGGGTTACGAGGTGATTTTTATCTATACGATGTAGAAAGTCATAATATTGCCGTTAATTCAGGCCAAACAGATGATGCACAATTTAGCCCTAAATTAAGTTTTATCGCTGGCCCCTGGTACGACACAGAATATTATTTTAATATGGGGTATGGCTTCCATAGCAACGATGCCAGGGGGACAACCATTCAACAAGACCCTGAAACAGGCGCTCCTGCAAGTCAAGTTGACCCTATAGCCTCAACTCGTGGCGCTGAAGTAGGCCTAAGAAATCAATATATTCCAGGTTTAGTTACCACGATATCCCTTTGGTGGTTAGAACTAGACTCTGAGCTAGTTTTTGTTGGTGATGGCGGAAGCACTGAAGCCTCTGGAAAAAGTCAGCGCTATGGTTTGGAAATTTCAAACTATTACAAACCGTTTGACTGGTTAACCCTGGACTTTGATGTTGCTCTCAGCCAATCAGAATTCACTAATGCCCCGGCAAGTGAAAAAGAAGTTCCAAACTCTGTAGGAAGAACGATATCTGGTGGTGCAACAGTTGATTTCCCTAACGGTCTTTTTGGCAGTATTCGAGCCCGACATTTTGGAGACATGCCTTTAACTGAGGATGGCAGTGTCTATGCCGACTCAACCACAGTTATTAATTTAGGAACAGGGTTTCGATATAAAGACTACCGACTTGAACTGAACGTTTTAAATTTATTTGATTCTGGCGATACGGATATAGCTTATTATTATGAATCTCGCCTTAAGGGTGAGTCTGCTGGCGTTAATGATACGATTTCTCACCCTGTTGAGCCTAGAACAATAAGAGTGCAAGCAAGCGTCTCATTCTAAATAGAACCATAATTTAAATAGAGGCACAATGCGAAGTAGAGTAGAACCCTCTTCGCATTGCTTTTTAATCTATTTTAATTTATCAACATTAAGAATCGTTAAGCGATCAGCCACTAAGTGTTCCGAAAAGTCTAAGGAAACATAATTAGTCCCTACCCAACGAGTAAAAACCTGTTGTGCTTTTAGCTCCCCTCCAACAACTTTCAATTTTGCGGCACCATTGGCATTAATTTCTATAATTTCAACGGTCACTGTCAGCTTATGATCTAGAAACTGGCCTCTTTCAGAAGCTCTATAATAAATATCTAACTGATCCCCCACCTCAAATTCGATAGTCGTTGAAAAAAAACTGGATTTAGGCTTAACCTTACCCTCAATCTTTTTTACCGTCTGATAAGCCACTAGAAACCGACCATCCCATGAAAAAGGTGTGCAGTGCGCTGGCCTTGCATCCTTATCAAAATGGACGACATATTTTTCCTGATACAGTCTTTTAATTTTTCCTTTAGTAAAAAAACCATGACAATTTGCAAGAACACTACTTCCAACAGGAAAGTGACTCGCCTGCACTGTTATTGAAAATAAACAAAAAACAAGACCTAAGGTAATTTTCTTGTGTTGTTTCATTACTCCCCCTCATTTATCAACTTAATTATTAATAAAACGTGGCTAGGTAAATTTTCACTTAATTACTTATTGTTTTTAACCTAGCTATATTTTCATTCATTATGCTCAAAAAATCACCTGTTTCAGGTAAATTTGACACAGGACTAAAGACTATACTCTTTATCCCAAGCTCTTCCAATTTTGTCACTGTTTCAGCAACTGGAACACCTTCCCACAACATCCATTTAGCAGGGTGCTTTGCAACTAGCGCTTTTAACGTATTCCATTGCTCTTCAGTTGGCGCTTCTTCTGGCTCCCAATGAACACTTTCCAGATTTAATTTATATCTGTTTCTCAAATACTGATAAACAGGATGAGAGCCTAAAAGGGCTTGTCCATTTAATGCATTACCAATTTCAGTTAACTGAACATCTAATTCCAACAGTGCTTTTTGCAAAGGAATAAAGTTTTGCACAAAACCAGCATTTAATTTAGGCTGCTTTCTAGACAATGCTTTAAAAACAGATTTTGCTTGTTTTTCAGCCAATGAAAAATCTAGCCATGTGGTAAAAGCAGTCCCAGTATGAGAATGCTTCCCTCCTGTTCCATGATTATGAGTCACACCTTCATTTAATGAAATATAAGCATCTCTAAATTCAGATGATGTATTGACCAGTTTAAATAGAGGTAATGATACTTTTGGCAACCATTTAGCGTAATTAGCACCATTAAGTAAAATCATATCTGCTTTTTGCAAACCAGCAACATCCTCAGCCTTAGGCTCCCAAAATGCTGGATCAATATCTGCTGGCATTGGCAAAGTTACACTTGCGTGATCGCCAGCAATACTCTCCGCAAAAAACTTAACAGGGTAATTTACTGCATAAATATTTAAAGGTTTATCTTCTGCTACAACAGGGTTAAGCGCTAAAAACAGGCCCGAAAATAAGATTATTTTTGATACAAAATTAGTATTTGATCTATTCATTGTGATATTAATGACTGTGTCTTTATGAAATAAAAAGTTTATGGACAATTTCGCCCTGAAAATTCTGTAAAACCAAAAGAGATGAAAAACATAACAAGCCACTAAATATTGCAATAATAAATATTTCAGCGACTATTAACTGAACAACAGTACCCCGACTACAACCTAAATGTAAAATAGTATTTATTTCTTTTTGGCGTAAGCGAAATGACAAACTAAAAACTAGGAAAATAGCCAAAACCATGGCAATTGCAACAATAAAAACAACAGCATCAATAAATTCTTTTATTTGAAATATATTACCTAATAAATCTTCGATCACTCTTTTAGGTCTGACTATCTGCTTATTCTTTTGTTCCGATAAATATCGCCCTCTTAGAATAGTTGCCGATTTATCATCTTGAGGTATCGCAATAATTGCGGTCAAAGGGTAGATAGAAGGGTCACCATGAAAATGAAAGGAATCTAGGTTATCTAAATTAATCTCAGTATATTGCTTTATTTTTGTTGAAGTGGTGACTAATTTATCTGACCGACTGAGTACATCACTTTTATCTTGAATCGTTTTTACATCTTGATGCCCATGTCCCAAGCCTTGAATAACCCAGGTTGTTTTAAGGTCGACAAACACAGCCTTATCATCCACTGAATTTGTTTTTTTTAAAATTCCAGTCACCGTCATTTTCAGGGGATATACTCCCGCTAAATCAAACAAGTTTTCTGGAGATGACAAAAGACTATCCCCAACTTTTAAGTTCAATTGAGTTGCAACGCCTACACCGATTACAGCTTCACCCAGCATGGCAAAAGAACGTCCATCAGCAATGTTATGCTGCCTAAACTCAAAATAGTCGACAGTCGTCCCAACTATGGGGTACTTTCTAGCATGAAAACGTGTGTAAAGAGGTATAGGTAATGCTAAATATGAATCCATTACTTTTTCTACGGCCTTCATACTAATAAAATCTGGTTTTTCCTTTGAAAAATACAAAGAATTCATCACCAGATCAAGAGAATTACCTTTTGCACCAACCAATAAAGGTGTTGTTATCGCTCTGGACATTAATTGATGCTCACTTTCTTTAAGCAATATCTTTAATGAAAATGGCAGAAAAGAGATCAAAGAAATACATAAAACAAGGGTTATTGTTTTAACTCTGTTAAAAACAATATAGCGCCAAGCAAGGTAAAAACTATCAATCATATTCCCTCTCCTTGGCAAAACTGTTTAAAATCAATGATCCGGTCAAAACGGTCTAATAATTCATGATCATGCGTCACAGCTATCAAAGTTGCATTGTTTTTATCAGTACTTCGAAAAAGAGCATCAAGGATTTTTGTTTTATTCCTTGGGTCTAAATTACCTGTTGCTTCATCAGCCAGAATTAGCTTAGGTGTTGTTATCATCGCTCTACATATTGCTGCACGTTGTTTTTCGCCCTGTGATAAATGATTAACTAATCTATTGAGTTTATTAGCTATCCCCATTTCTTGAGATAAAGCCTCCACTCTTGCTTTAGTTTGAGCATCAATTTTTAAGGCTTTAGTAATTCTAAAGGGATGGAGAATATTATCTTGCACATTAAGGTAATCTAATAGTTCAAAGTCCTGAAAAATAAACCCTATATTTGAAATTCTGTAATCACGCCTCTCTGCATCTGACAATTGACTAATCTCAGTATCTTCAATCGAAATAGATCCGTATTGTGGTTGAATAATTCCAGAGATCAACTTTAGTAACGTTGTTTTTCCAGATCCACTTGGCCCTATGATGGCAACCTTTTCTGCATCCTCAATCTTTAATTGAGGAATTGAAAGATGAAACCCATCTATTCCATACATTAATTCTAATGATTCTATATTTATCAAACAATACCCCTAGCACCCATATATTTCCTTGTAAACAACAAGGTATTTTTACAGCCTACCTATTTTACTCCATTGCAATATTTTTATAACCAAAAAAAAATACCAAAACAATAGTTCATAAATTGCTTCAAACTCTTAGTATCGGTGATTATAGCAAAACAAAAACAAAACTATACCGCGATTAATTATCACCCTAAACTCAACTCTATCGCACTTTTATCTTGACATTAAAGCCTGCTGAAGTAACATAGACATTCGGTTGTCAGATTACTGGCACTTAATTATTATCACATATAAAAAAAAGGTAGGACACTCATGGGAGCGATCTTAGACGTAGTAGAAATGTTAAAAGAACCTGAAGGCATGGTCGTTGCAGTAATAGTTATTGCTGTAGGCTACTTTTTCGTAAAATGGGTTTTCGCAGAGCCAGAAGACGAAGAATAAGCTTTAACTAGTTTTTTCTACATTTAAGCCGTATCAGCATGCTGATACGGCTTTTATTGTTTTAGGGGAACAGAAAAAGGCTCATTACATACCCCCAACACCTCCTTAATTGGAGTACCCCCTCCATTTCCCTTATAATCAGTAGTAATTATAGCCAATCTTTTTTTACTACTCCATGTACAAAATACTCCACGCAAAAATAACATCTCTTTTCTATACCCAAGCACCTGCAACTGGAATTGGGCTATTTCGCATTCTATTTGGCTTAGTCACTTTTCAAGAGATTTGCTTCTTAATTTACTTCAACCACCTTATCTTTGACCCAATACCTTACCTAGACATTGAATTCCCAATGATTCCCTTTTTTCTATACCTTTGGGGGATTACAGCTCTATTTGTCACCATAGGCCTCCACACTCAAAAAGCAATCATCACAAACTATATTTTTTGGCTAGTCTTTGTTTCATTTACGCCTATGCAACGAGATTTTGACGGAGGGTTTGACTTATTTATGATTGGAGCAAATCTCTTTATGATTTTTATGCCCATTGATAAAGCGTTTTCTATTGATAATCTAAAACATAAATTACAAACACCTTTCAAACATTATTCTCTTTATTCAAAACCTACAGTATCCAGTCTTGCTTACGCTATTCCAGTTATAGTCTGCCTTGGTTTTTTATACTTTGATTCAGCTATTCACAAGATGTTTGCACAACACTGGCGTAATGGCCTTGGTGCTTGGCTACCTGCATCAATGCCTTACTATATATCTTCAATTGATATGTCTAGGTTGCTTAACCATGAAATATTGCAAAAAACTATTGGCTACCTAATTATCGCTTTCCAGTTTAGTTTTATATTCTTATTTCACTTTAAAAGTCTAAGACCTATTTACTTTATCGTAGGAGCAGGGTTACACCTTGGCATTACTCTAACTCTTAATATTTACCCTTTTGGCATGGGAATGCTTATTTTTTATACCCTTGTTGTTCCTTTTTCATGGTACAAAAAAATAGGTCAACTTTTATCTGCCAAAACAACATCACTAACTGTTTTCTACGATGAGCAATGCCCTCTTTGCTGCAAAACAGTATTAATAATTAATCATTTCGACATCTTTAATTGTATTGACTTTAAGGGTGCCCAATCCCATGCCCCTCAATACCCTTCACTTAGACATATAAATGAATCTATATTATTAACTGACCTTTATGCATTAGATAAAAACAATACTGTTTTTTTTGGTGTTAACACCTACGCACAAATTCTTATCAAGATGCGATATTCTTTTATCTTTGGGTATATTCTTAAAACACCTGGCATTTATCATCTTGCATGCACCGTTTATAGACAAATTGCCGATTCAAGAACACGTATTGCTTGTAGCAGTACCTGTGAAATGTCACCTGCCACAGCACCTTCCATTACCTTTTACGATAAAATCTTCATGCAAGGTACATTAAAATCCAAAAAACACAATATACACAAGATATCCAAGATTTTTACTCTACTATTTTTGTTACAACTAAACAGTAGCATTCAATATGGCCTCCTCTACCGCCTAAAGTTAAATATTGAGCCTACCGCTATCAATCAGCTTATTTCAGGCATCAGTAACACCTTTGTTCACTATTCTGGCGTATTCATCGGCATAACGCCTCACGCTCTTTACTTACACGATCATTTTGAAGGTTACAACCATGTTATTGCAATTACCTTTACAGACCAACAAGGTAATGAAAAATGGCTCCCCTTTGTAACACCCCAAGGCATGCTTCAACCTCCTAATTGGGGGCGCGTACATTCCATGTGGGCCAATATTGCCGTCACACCAAATATTAACAACCATCGTTTAAAAAAATTCATTATGAAAACAACAGCCTTTTGGGGAATTAAATCTGGTCTAGACCTTAACAAAACTACTTTTAAAATTAAATTAAAAAAGATATTAGCCCCAAACTATTGGGTTCCTAATTTATTGCAATCGAATTTATCTGGCTCTTGGAGCACTATTGGCAGTGCAAATTGGCTGGACAGCGATATTACAATTTTAATTCCGAAAGATATTAACACCCTCTAAGCTAATTTTACTATTGCACCTTAAAATCACCCATGGTATAAATTACTTGTGCTTTTCAAGAGTACATTTATAACTATAAAAAAGCTTTGGAGAAAATAATGAAAAAAGTACTATCAGTGTTAGCTATTACACTTATGCTTATCGGTGTAACTGGTTGCATGGACAACCCAGACGGTTCAGCTCAACACGTCACAAAAAACAACTAAGACTTAAAACTATTTAGTCTATTTTTTTTAAAATAATAATAATAATTCCTAGGAGAATAAAATGAAAAAAGTATTATCAGTATTAGCTATGACATTAATGATTGTTGGTTTAACTGGCTGCATGGATAACCCTGACGGCTCTAAACAAAATGTTTCAAGCTCTACTTCTTCTATTCAGTTGTAAGTTTTACTAGCAATTAGAGACCCTACAATCTAGGGTCTCTTTTTATAATCTTATTCTATTCAACCAAACAAGCTCTACAATACTTTCTCCTTCTATTCAAGACACTTATTCCCACCAATCTAGGCCGCTATATTCAGCCTATTATTAAATACATTACTATCTGATTAGATATTCATTGATTTTTTATAATTCAGTGCCCCATGAAATCGCCCGTGATTACACAAATTAACATACTCGTCAATATCTTTTTATAATAGTGATAAAGTCATATGCGTTTAGATAAACCCACTCACATTTTACACTTTGCTAGAAACGTTCAATACAAATATTTTCCGCTGCCATCCTTTGTCATCCATAGAGATAACAATCCCTTTGTTTTTTAGTCGTTTCGTATGGACTTTACTTGTGTACTGACTACCTTGGTCGGTATTTAATATTTCTGATTTTCCATAATGTGAGAATGCTTGATCGAGTACATCTATCATCAATGCCGTATCCATCGTATTTGATATTTTATAGATCAAGACTGCTTTGGAGTACCTATCTATGCTGACAACTAAATAAACCATCCCACCATTAATTTAATACAGGTGATATCGGCACTTCATTCTTGATTAGCCCATACAATATCAAGCCCCTTAATTGATACTCATATTTTTTATGGGCTTTTGAAGGCACGTTGGTATTGGTCTGTTTTACAGCAAGAACAACTTTCAACCCAAGTTATTGACGTTTGTTTGTACGGCACTTTAAAGACACCCTCTAGTAACTGTTGCTGGACGAAGCCGCTATCCGGAGAATAAGAGCAGGCTCCGTGCCATAAATTAAGGTGTAACCTAGTCTCTTTATTAAAAAGAAACCACATTGAAAGTTCCTATACTAACAATAAGGTTACACTGCCATGACACCACCTATCGAATCAAAATACAATCATTATGACTCTTTACACTGCAAACATTTAAAACTTAAAGGCTTACAACCTAAAACCATCGATGCCTATTGCCGAGCTATACGGCGTATTGCTGATTATTTTAACGGTCATCTGGATGATCTTTCTCAAGATCAGTTACTGGATTATTTCCATGATCTTTTAGAACGTCTATCGTGGAGTGCAGTCAAACTGGATTTGTACGGTCTTAAGTTTTTCTACACTCATGCGCTCGCTAAAACTTGGGTCGATATTCCTATGATCAAACCACCCACAAATACGCGTATTCCAGATATTCTCACCATTGATGAGGCACAGCAGCTATTTATGTCAACACGCAGGTTAATGTTAACAACAATGCAAAAATGAGCCACATCACCAGTTGGAATCTGAGCCAGTTGACTCACACTAGGTGCTTTTCTTTTATAAAGACACCATGATTTCAAAATAAGAACTCATGAACATACAAGTATTACATCAACAAGGATATTCACAGCGAGCTATTGCTAAACAACTTGGCATTTCTAGGATTACTGTTAAAAAATATTTAACAAGTGATCCAACGGAACCTGAATACTCAAGTCGTGCTAAAACAGACTCCAAGTTAGATATTTATAAACCTTTTTTGCATTCACGTATTGCCCAGGCATCGCCGATTCATTTATCAGCTGTTGTGCTTTTTCGTGAAATTAAAGAACAAGGCTATACAGGAAGCTTGTCATTACTTCGCCAGTATTT
>Ga0209826_1001281_pt1 | contig 17582 bp, 13 predicted proteins | sample GOMGulsemesocosm_5_FD_184637 | JGI IMG/M metagenome (GOLD analysis project Ga0209826, IMG submission 184637) | Methane-oxidizing microbial communities from mesocosms in the Gulf of Mexico - GOM15C Gulf of Mexico (SPAdes) (version 2) | ecosystem: Environmental > Aquatic > Marine > Cold seeps... | reverse complement strand
ATCGGCTGTACGCCCCCAAACTTCAATGGCAACCCTGGCCACAGGCGACTCTACTCGAATGAGATTGGGCGTGCCGCTCAGTTCATTATAGTTATAGACTCTGCTGCAAACTCCATCGGTTGTGCCGTTTGCGGCGTCAACAACGGAGCGCAGATCGCCTGAAAGACGAAGATCAAAATCGTAACCCAAGGCATCAAAGGCCGTTGAAAATATTTTGTGTGAAAGCGCTTTGAAAGGGAAGTCTTCGGTCATGGCGCAGGTGAAGATCATTTTTTCACGGGCGAGGCACAGAGAAGACGAAGATAATAACAGCAGAATCAGGGGGTAGACGATGCTTCTCTTCGGCTTCATTGAGCAGTCTCTATTGATAGATCTTTAACCAGTATAGACGAGCAGGGCTCACTATCGTAGAGCTGAAGTGACTATAAAGTGGTTTTGCTCAAGGTCTGTTGGCTGCGTCGAAACTCCCTCGGTGACTGGCCCGTCTGCCGCTTGAATGCATGGGTAAAGGCGGCGGTTTCGGAGTAGCCAAGAGTCAGCGCTATCTCGGAGATCGAAATCTGCCCGCGGCTCAACATGCGCGATGCCAGTCGCAAGCGGACTTGTGTGACCAGTCGAGAAAAATGGGTGTCTTGGTCTTTTAGTTTGGCTTGAAGCTTGCGGGGGGAGAGCTGTAACTGACTTGCTAAGGCCGCTAGTGTCGGGGTATTGGCCACAATGAGCTGTTCTAGGGTGAACTCGACAAACTCAAGCCAAGGAGGCTGGTGCGAGATTTTATCGAGGTTCATCTGCGCTTGATGGTGCAGTGTCCGATAGAGCAGGGCATCCGCGCGCAGGTTGCGTTTCTGCATGTCGCTGTCTTTGATTATGAGGGCATTGGCTGGTTGCCCATAGTGGATCTGTGGCCCAAAAACCCGTTCCAATAGAGCCCGGTGGGTGGGTCTTTCGTGTTGCAGGTGTAATTGTTCGGGCAGCCAGCGACGCTGTCCTAAGACGGCCCGAATAATGTTGGAAAACCAAGCCAGTCCCTGTTCGTTAACTTGCGGCGCGGCAGCCGATTGGCCGTCTATCAAAGAGAAGGACAGTTTCCACTGACGGGTGTTTAGGCGCTTTATGTCAACGCGAAACCCTTGCAGCAGCAGGGGCAAAAATTGCCTGAAATCGACGATGGCCTGTTCGAGTGTGGGTGCGTTCAGTGCTAAATAGCCCAGTAGCCCCGCATTTTTTGGCCGAGTGATGGCGCCAAACTGCACGCCAAAATCACCCTGGCCGAACTCAGTCTGAATATATTCATAGACCCGAAGATAGTGTGTCAGGGCGATTGGTCGATCGTGTCTGCCGACATCACTTGGTGTTATACCACAGTGTCGAAAGATCTCCTGAGGCTCGCACTTGAGTCTTTTTAGGGCGAGATCAAGTCCTGTTAGGGCGACGCCATTGACCATGGCCACTGTTGATGCGGATTCTTTTAGCATTAAATCGGTTACTTTTTGGTCTTGTCTTCATTATCAATTTATACGTCTTTGTTATCAAGTAATTCCTGAGCGAGATCATTATGATTGCTTGAAATTGAGCAGCTGATGTATTGGTGTGAGACACCGGATCAGCGTTGATAGGTGTCAGCGTTAAGGCGACAGCGGCTTGCTTGGCTGCATATATAGGCGGGAAACAGATGAGCGATACGATGAAGGTCTTTGATAAAATTTACAGCAACGGTATATGGCGGACGCCAGAAGGGCAGGGATCTCTGGAGGTCATCAATGCCACCACTGAAGTCGCCATGGGGTCTGTTCCCGCGTGTATTGCCTCAGATGTGGATGTGGCCATGGACGCCGCCCGCGGGGCTTTCGATTCATGGTCTGCAACCAGCGTTGAAGAGCGAGCCCAGTGGCTGCTTAAGATTCACGAGGCCTTGGCATTGCGCAGCGACGAGATTGCCGAAACCATTACGGCGGAAGTGGGCACCACCTTAAAAATATCAAAACTCGTGCAGGCTGGCTCCCCCATCCATCAATTCAAGTCGGCAGCAAAGCTGTTAACTGATTATGCGTTCTCCGAGACGATTGGGCACTCGCTGGTGGTTAAGGAGCCGATTGGCGTTGTGGGTTGTATAACCCCATGGAATTACCCGCTGCATCAGGTGGCGGCGAAGGTTGCGCCAGCGCTGGCCGCTGGTTGTTGTGTGGTGCTCAAACCCAGTGAAGTGGCGCCCCTGTCAGCATTTATTCTGGCACAGGTGATCGCGGACATTGGCCTGCCAAAGGGTGTCTTTAATCTAGTGACGGGCACAGGTAAGGAGGTGGGTGAGGCGATTGCAACGCACCCACAGGCGGACATGATCTCATTCACCGGCTCCACTGGTGCCGGGCGGCGGGTATCGGAGTTGGCGGCGCAGACCATTAAGCGTGTGTCACTGGAGCTGGGTGGCAAGTCTGCCTCGCTGCTGCTGGAAGATGGCGACATGAAGGCGGCGGTTAAATCCGTATTTAATAGCTGCTTAATCAACGCCGGCCAGACTTGTAATGCCCACACTCGACTGTTGGTGCCTGAGCATAAATACGATGAGGTAAAAGCGTTGCTGGCCGCAGAAGTGGCTAAGTGGCCGGTAGGCAATCCGCTGGAGAATACAACCCGTGTTGGACCACTGGTGTCGGAGGTTCAGTGGGGGCGTGTTCAGGAGCTTATTGGTCAAGGCATTGACGAGGGCGCCGAGCTAATAGCCGGTGGTTGTGGCCTGCCCGATGGCATCGAGCGCGGCTACTTTGTTCAACCGACGATTCTTGGACGGGTTAAACCCACCGATACACTGGCCCGTGAAGAAGTTTTTGGTCCGGTGTTGTGCGTGTTGACGTTTAACAGTGAAGCCCAGGCGATCGAGATTGCCAATGATTCCATCTATGGATTGTCCGGTGCTGTCTGGTGTGAGAATGCCGATCGTGCACTGAGTATCGCGCGTCGACTGCGCACCGGCATGGTGGATGTCAATGGCGCGGCGTTTAATCCACGCGCACCGTTCGGGGGTTACAAGCAGTCGGGTAATGGGCGTGAATTTGGTGTTTATGGTTTTGAGGAATTTTTGGAGCTAAAAGCAATCCAGCTGTGAGTCTTGATGTATCTGAAATTTAATAAGTGAGGAATAGAGCGATGAGTATCAATGAGAGTTTTGCAACGGTCATTACGCGGATGACCGCCGCTGCAGCAAAGGGCGATGGCCAGACCGTTGCGGATTGTTTTACCGAAGATGGTATCTACCACGATTGCTTCTATGGCAGCTTTCAGGGCTCGTTGATCGCTGACATGATTGAAAATTATTTCCACCGAGATGCGAAAAATTTTCTCTGGGAAGTGATGGACCCAGTCGAGCAAAATGACATGGGTTATGTGCGTTACATGTTCAGCTACGACTCACGTTTAGAGGAAGCCGAAGGACGTCGTGCACTGTTCGAGGGTGTGTGTGTCTGCCGCATGCGCGAGGGCAAGATAGTCGAGTATCGCGAGGTGGCCAATGCCGGAACCGGGCTGCAGTTGATTGGTTTTCCGCCTAAGCGCTTGGCGAAGTTTATGCAGCGTGAGGTGGATGAACTGCTGGAGCGAAAGGAGTGCGAAAAGCACATGGCATTGAATACATCGAAGGTTGCCCTAAGCGATTCGTAAACGACATCACAAGATGAGAGGCGATAGTCACCATGATAGATTTGATCATTATAGAAAAAGACGCAGGCGTACTGCGTCTGCGTATGAACCGCGCGGATAAAAAAAACGCACTGACTCGGGACATGTATACCGCCATGGCCTATGCCATTGAGACAGCGGAGCAGGATCCAGAGGTGCGGGTCATATTATTTGAAGGTACTGATGGGTGTTTTTCTGCCGGCAACGACTTGAAAGATTTTCAAGAGCAGCCGCCGCGGGACAAAGCGGCTCCCGTCTACCGCTTCATTACCGCGCTGACTCGATCGACTGTGCCGATGGTGGCCGCCGTTGATGGTGTGGCGGTGGGTATCGGTACCACCATGTTACTCCATTGCGATCTGGTGTACGCCACCGATCGCACTCGCTTTCAGTTGCCATTTATTAATTTGGGGCTACTGCCGGAAGCCGGATCGACCTACCTGTTGCCAAAATTGGTGGGCGCTGCACGAGCTTCAGAGTTGCTGATGACGGGGCGCCCCTTTAAGGCACCAGAGGCCAAAGAGCTGGGCATTATTAACGGGGTCTGTGCACCTGAGGAGCTTACCGATAAAGCCCTCGCATCCGCCAGAGAGCTCGCTGAAAAGCCGCCGCAGACACTCAGGCAAATTAAACGACTGCTGAAGTCGGATAGTGGCAAGGTAGAGGATCGTGTTCAGTGGGAGGTTCTGGAGTTCAGCGAGCGTTTGGATTCAGCCGAGTGCAAGGAGGCGCTGCAGGCCTTTCAGGAGAAGCGTAAACCTGACTTTAGTAAGACTCAATCATCTCTATAGATTGAATTGCAAGGGGCCTCTGAATAATGGAGCTTCAGCGGTGCCCACAATCATCTCTATAGATTGAATTGAAGGTCTGGGGAATAGAAAGGGCGCGGCTTCAAAGGCCGCGCCTTTTTTTTCGGTAGTCGCGAGGGCTACAACCCATGTGCTGGCGAAAACAGCGCGCAAAATACAGCGGATCGCTGTAGCCCACTATTTCTGAAATTTTATTCACGGCGTCTGGTGTTTGCACCAGCAGCTGGCAGGCTCTGGACATGCGTCGCTCGTCTCGCCAGCGGATGATGGTGGAACCGGTTTGCTGTTTGAAAAGGGTGGAAAGTCGTGCGGAGGAAAGCCCAATCTCACCGGCGAGAAAATCGATGGAGAAGGTTTGATCGAAATGCTGGGCGATATAGTCCATCGCACGCCTGACCCGTTTGTCTATGGCTTCCAGTGAATGCTCGGGGGCCAGCTGCCGACATCGTATGAGCACCTGTTCCAACAGATTACGGATGAGTGCGTCTGAAAGGTGTGATTCACTGTACTGAGCGGTGATGATCTGATCGAACAAGGTTTTGAGCGTCGAGAAGTCATCGCCCCTAGTCGCAAGGTGATAGATATTAGGCCCAGATTCCGGCCATTCCAATAGTTTCAACCACTGTTCTTCCTGCGGAAAATAGACCCATTGGTGTTCCCATAAAGCGCAGTCTTTGTGCCGGCCATAGTCATAGAGAGCATCTGGAGAAAGCAAAACAAGATCGCCCGGCTGTGTGTTTAAGGTTGTTCGCACGCAGTTGTAACGGCCGGTGCCCTCGGTGGTCAGCTGCAGGCTCCAGCCCAACTTAATGTTCGGGCGTTTGGTGATTAAATCACTGATTTCACCTTGCTTATTGCGGGTGACACCGGGGGTGATGTGGTTGGTGAAGACCGCGTCGACTTCTTCCAGTGAGTTGTAGATGCCGATTAGAAATCGCATAGCATCTTGAGGGCTCAAAGCCTCGGGGTCTGTTAGCGCCAATTGCCACTCGCTGATCAGTTGTCCGGTATTGACCTGCTGTTGGAACAGAGAGTGGCTGATTTGTTCAGGTAGGTCGCGGGTCAGCATATGGTATGCGCTGCCGTGGTGATCACCCATGACAAAACGCATGCAGAAACGGAACTCCTCCCGCTCTACAGGCTGGTCATTAAGCATTCGCCAATGTATTTCGGCGGCCCTCTGAATCTCCATCATGTAATGTTTTTATCCATATTTTTGTTGGGTTTTCTGTATTTTCTTCATTCTGTTGTGCTGCAACAATAGAGTCAAGAGTAAGTGTCTAGAGCGGCCGGATATAGGATCGACGCATTTAATGCATATTAGTATTGTCTATATTCCAACTAATGCTAATGGGCCAGCGGCCTAGATCCATAAGTGTCAAGGTTGTGGAACCATGTTCGAAGAGAATCCCTATGAAAAATAATCGAGTAAAGCGCACATTTGCTTACCGCACTCTGTGCCTCTTGGCACTGCTGTCACCCTCTGAGTTACTGCAGGCTGAGGTGTCTATGAATGCGTCAAAATCGTCCATCGAAGTGCGCTCCGAGGAACTCCTCGCAAAGCTTACGCTGGAGGAGAAGGTATCACTGCTCTCGGGTGCTGATTGGTGGAGCACAGTTGCCATTGAGCGTGTGGGTATTCCTTCCATCAAGGTTGCCGATGGTCCCAATGGTGTTCGTTCAAATAACAGCGAACCTACGACCCTGTTCCCGACTGGCGTGGCCATGGCGTCTACCTGGAATCCAGAGCTGATAGAGGATGTTGGGGCGGCGATGGGTAGAGAAACTCTCGCCATGGGTTCCCATGTACTGTTGGGACCAAACATCAACATTCAAAGAACACCCCTGGCGGGGCGCAACTTCGAATCCTACTCCGAAGACCCCCACCTGGCAGGCGCCATAGGTGTCGGTTTCGTGCGCGGCGTACAGAGTGAGAATGTCGGTACATCGGTCAAACATTTTGTCGCCAACAACCAAGAGCACCAGCGCCAGACGGGCAGTTCTAATGTTGATGAGAGAACCCTGCGTGAGATATACCTACCAGCGTTTGAGCAGGTGATAAAACAGGCAAAACCTTGGACCGTGATGGCGGCATACAACAAGGTAAACGGCCAGTTTATGACCGAAAACAAACGTTTGATCCAGGGCGTTCTTAAAAATGAGTGGGGCTTTGACGGCGTGGTTGTCTCCGACTGGGGTGCTTTGCACGCAACCGAAACGGCCGCCAGTGCCGGCCTTGATCTAGAGATGCCCGGACCCGCCTCTCAGTATGGTTCGAAGCTGATCGATGCGGTTAAACGTGGTGATCTTAACGAAGATGAATTGAATGATAACGTAAGGCGTATGCTGCGCTTAATCCTCAAAGCGCAAAGCGATGGCGATGGCTCAGGGGTTATAAGCCGCGGCGCGGTAAACACTCTGGAGCATCAGCGGTTGAGTCAAACGGTCGCGGAAGAAGCCATTACGCTGTTGAAGAACCGAGGAAACCTATTGCCTATCGACACGGATAATATCTCGTCGATTGCGGTGATTGGTCCCAATGCCGATGCGGCCATTATGCAAGGTGGCGGCAGCTCGCAAGTGGTGCCATTCCAGCAGATCACGCCGCTTGAAGCCTTGCGCGCACAGCTGGGCAGCGATGTCGAAGTGCACTACGCACAAGGTGTCGACAACGAGCCGGAGCCTGCCACATTGGACGCTAGGTTACTGAGCCCAACGGTAGATAAAAAAGAGCAGGGGTTGCGGGTCGAGTACTTTGAGAATCAGAACTTTCAAGGCGAGCCGGCGAAAACCGCCGTCGATCGTTACTTCTCCAAGCTCGGCTTTGCCGATGAGCTGTCAGAATCGGCGCGCAATAATTTTTCCGCACGCTGGTCAGGATTTTTCTGGCCAAAAGTGAGCGGTAGCTATGATTTTGAGTTGGTGCATTTATCCAGTGCCCGTTTAACCATTGATGGCAAAACACTCATCACTGATAAAACGCAGAAGAGTCACACCAGCTTTCTGGAATTTCTGCAGGTCGGTGCCCGCACCGCAAGCATCGAATTGACGGCCGGCAAGGGTTACCCAATAACCCTCGACTATATCGCGGGTAAAGTACCCCTGCCGATGAACCTGTTGCGACTCGCCAGTCGATCTCCATCGGGGAAAATCGCTGAGGCGGTGGCTCTGGCAGCCAAAGCGGATATCGCTATTGTTGTTGCCGGTGTGTCGACTACCTCGGAGAGTGAAGGGCGTGACCGCACAGACTTGGAGCTCTATGGCGAACAGAACGCTTTGATTGAAGCTGTGCTCAAAGCCAATAAGAATACAGTCGTTGTGTTAAATAACGGAGCCCCCTTGGCTATGCCCTGGATTGATCGGGCCGATACCGTGGTTGAGTCCTGGTTGCCAGGTCAGGAGGGTGGGCGCGCGATTGCCAATGTACTGCTTGGCAAAGCCAACCCATCAGGGAAACTGCCGGTTTCATTTCCCAAGCGACTGCAGGATAACCCGAGTTATCTCTTCTATCCAGGGCATCAAGACGCCATGTATGGCGAAGGTATTTTTGTTGGCTATCGCTACTACGACAAAAAAGAAATAGAGCCATTATTTCCTTTTGGTCACGGGCTTTCATTCACAACGTTTGAATATGGCGAGCTTGAGTTCTCCCGCGCTGGGGTTAACGGCGCTGAGATACAAATCGCGTTAGAGTTAAAAAATACCGGAACGCGGGCGGGTAAAGAAGTGGTTCAGCTGTATGTGCGTGACGAGATTTCATCCGAGGTTCGCCCGTTGAAAGAGCTTAAAGGCTTTAAGAAGGTTGCTCTTAATCCAGGTGAGACAAAGAAGATCAGTTTTAGCTTGTCTAAAAGAGATCTGTCTTATTACGACGTACACAGTCGCTCATGGGTTGCAGAGCCTGGGGTGTTCAAAATCATGATGGGCAGTTCTTCGCGCGATATTCGTCAGGAGCTGGCTTTTGTCTTGGGCGATGACATGGTTTCTACGCTGAGCGATCGCGATATTAAGAAAAAGGCAGTTAAGAAAAATCTAGTTGAGAAAAAGATAGTTCGCAATTAGCGATTGGTTATTAGCCTTCGTCTTTGTGTCATATTAAAGAGAGTTGATGTTCTATGTCTTATCGCCAGTTAATCTTATCAGCCATGAGCTTTATGGTGTTGTGCGCACCGGTAAAGTCGCTAGCGTTGGAGTTGTCTTCAACTAAAGCCGCGCTAGACAAGGCAGCGCTGCTTGTTGAAACGCATAAGGCGTCCAATCAAGCCCAGCAGCCTAATATTATTTTTATCTTTGCTGACGATCTGGGTTACGGCGATATCAGTCAATACGGCTCAAAGACCATAAACACTCCGAATATTGATCGCATGGCACAAGAGGGTCTAAAGTTTAATGAGTTTTACGCTGTCTCACCTGTCTGCACGCCATCGCGTGCCGGACTGTTGACCGGGCGTTACCCCATTCGCCAGGGAATACACGATGTCTTTTATCCGGAGAGCTTTCAGGGCATGGACCCGCAGGAAGTGACCATAGCCGAAGTGTTGGGGGATGCCGGTTATAGGACGGGGCTCGTTGGTAAGTGGCACCTCGGGCACCACGAGCAATATATGCCTTGGAATCAGGGGTTTGATGAGTTCTTTGGTCTTCCCTATAGCAACGACATGGGCGGTCTTTATTACTTCCGCAATAAAGAAATTTTGTTTGATGAAGTTGATCAGCGCTTTTTGACAAAAACCTACACGAAAGAAGCCCTGGCGTTTATAGAAAAAAATCAGCAGAAACCCTTTTTCCTATATTTATCCCACAATATGCCACATGTTCCCCTATATGCCTCTCCTGAATTTGAGGGGCGCTCCAAGGGCGGACTCTATGGTGATGTGGTGGAGGAGTTGGACTGGAGTGTCGGTAAAATTTTAGACAAGCTCGAGCAGCTGGGCCTGTCAGAAAATACCCTAGTGGTGTTTACCAGTGATAATGGTCCGTGGAAGTTGATGGGCAAGACGGGTGGCTCAGCGGGAGAGTTGCGGGCAGGAAAACAGTTTACGTTTGAGGGGGGGATGCGTGTCCCGGCTGTTGCCTATTGGCCTGGGACCATTGCAGCGGGATCCGAGCCTGCGGGCATGGCGACCATGATGGACTGGTTACCTACCTTTGCCCGCCTAGCCGGCGGCAGTTTACCCGCCGATCGGGTTATAGATGGGCAGGACATCAGCGGATTGCTGACCGGGACGGCAACAAGAAAAGATCAGCAGTTGTTTTATTATATGAATGGCGAGCTTCGCGCTTACAGAAATGGCGACTGGAAAATTAAATTGCCTTACCAAAGTCCAGTCGGCTTTATGTCTTGGTTGCACCCAGGGTTTGAGTCTGATCACGAGATGCTGTTGTTTAATCTTAAGCTCGACCCTCAAGAGAGTAATAATCTAGCAGGTGATGAACCTGATAGAGTGGTCTCTATGTTGTCGGGTATAGAAATTTTTACGAATTCATTGGGGGAGATTCCACAAGCTAAAAAGACTGGGAAGAACATGGATTATGGCCCCTACATTGATCTGATCGCAGGGTTGTTAGGGCGAACTTTATTGTTTCTTGTTGGTTTTCTTGTGCTGCTCTATTGTGTTTTCCGATCAGTTTTTAGAGTAATTAAATCACGCCTGTAAAGGTAGCGTTGGTGGTTGGTGTCGTTTGTAGAACATGGTATTGCTGAAATATGGTGTTGCTAGAAAGTTATTTTGTTGGTGCAAAAGATAAGGGAAAAACAATTGGATGTTTTCGTGGATAACAGAAGGACTATTACTTCTGCGGTGTTGTTGTCAATGCTGCTGATGAGTTCGGTCGCTACGGCTCAGGTTGAATGGGACAGGGTTGAAGGCCTTCTGCTGGAGAACGATTGTCGGCGTTTGGGTGTGCTGTACAGCCATTATGTGGATCTTGATCAAGCCGATAAGGTGGCGGATCTATTCACCGAAACCGGTGTGTTCTCTATGGGCGAGATCGAGGTTGTGGGGCGGAAGTCTATTCGGAAGTTGTTCATTAAAACTCAAAAGAATAAGGACTACATCAGTAAACACTTGTTGAGCAACACGGAGATCGCTCGTAAGAGTAAAACTCTAGCCGAGGGGCGCTCCTATGTAGCGGTCTTTAACTACCCGAAGAAGCTGGGCAGTGGAAATCAAGAGCTGCACACAAAGCCAGTAGCCTCAGCCCAGTATGAGGATAAGTACGCCCTGTCGAAAAATGGATGCTTGATAGAGTATCGTAAAGTTATACCGGTGTTTTTACGAAAACAACCCTCAATAAAATAATCAATAGTTCACATAATAGGTATGTTATGAGTTTTCTTCCCTACGCCGTGCCGTTTTTCCTTTTGTTTATTGCCCTTGAAATATTCTGGGGTTGGAAGAAGGGCAACAACACCTATCGAGTCAACGACAGTGTCAATAGCCTCAGTCTGGGTTTGTTGAGTACGGTGACCAAGTTTATTTTTCTCAATATCGGCTTGCTGGTGTTTTCTCGTGTAGAGCAGCAGTACGCACTCACCACGCTGGACGTTGAGTCAGGTGTGGCCTGGGTGACAGGCTTGGTTATCTACGATTTCTTCTATTACTGGTTCCATCGTATCAGTCACGAACGACAGCTGTTTTGGGGGTCCCATGTCGTTCACCATCAAAGTGAAGATTACAACCTAAGCACGGCGCTGCGACAGACCAGTACGGGTTTTCTGGGCACCTGGGTGTTTTTTATCCCATGCTTTCTTATGGGAATGCCCGTCTACATGTATGTGAGTATTGCGTCGGCACACCTTATCTACCAGTTCTGGATACACACCCAGCACATTCCCAAACTAGGTGTGTTGGAGTGGATCTTTGTGACGCCTTCAAACCATCGAGTGCATCATGCCCAAAACCCGAAGTATATTGATAAGAACTATGGTGGTTTGTTCATTCTTTGGGATCGAGCCTTTGGCACGTTTATTGAGGAAGACGATAATGAAGTGATTCTCTACGGGCTTCGTACACCGCTGCTAAGTTGGAGCCCTCTGTGGGCAAATATCCATGTCTTTTACAATATGTTCGTGGACGCATGGAGAACCGAATCCAGGTCGGACAAATGGAAGATGATCTGGTCGCGTACCGGCTGGCGTCCAGAGGACGTTGCCCGGAAATACCCAGTGCAAAAAACGGATTTGGATAACTTTATAAAATACAGTCCACCCCTTGCACTAACTCCCCGAGTAGCGATAGTTCTCCAATATCTCCTACTGACATTTTTCCACCTTTGGGCTGTGAGCCAATATGAAACCCTTAGCTATGGTGTGATGCTGGGGCTGTCAGTTTTCCAGATATACACTGTGATTGCTCTTGGTGCGGTGATGGATGGCAAGACCTATGCGCTGAGAGTTGAGGTCACTCGTTTGCTGGTGTTGTCGACCGTCTTGGGCTACTTCTACCTCTCCGGTCAAGTTGGATCGACCTGGATGTTGTTTGGTGCTGGCTACTTGTCAGTCAGTGCCCTACTGATGTGGCTATCAATCTCAGATTCCAAAGATGATGATGCTCTGGTTTCTGTCGCGTGATGTGAGTCGACGTATATTTTTACTGTGTTTTAATTTACTGATGTTTGGTGTTGATAATGAAGTTTGCAATAATTTGTGGAAGTAATCGTCGTGAATCCAATAGTATGAAAGTCGCGACCCATATGCGTGCCATGCTGCTAGAGCTCAGGCTCTGTGAAGAGGTTTCAATCGTTAGCCTGGCGGACCACAACTTGCCGCTGTGGGATGAGGACGTTGTCTTAAGCGGTTCAGTCTTTTCTGCCGCGATAGAATCAATATCACGTGACCTGGACGCCAGCGATGCATTTGTTGTGATTTCACCCGAGTGGCATGGCATGGCGGCGCCAGCACTGAAAAACTTTTTTATGTATTGGGGCAAGTCCGAACTGGCCCATAAGCCAGCATTGCCGGTTGCTGTTTCTTCCGGTGATGGTGGAGCCTACCCAATCGCAGAATTGAGAATGAGCGGCTATAAGAATAATCGTATTTGCTACCTACCCGAGCAGTTGATTGTTCGCAATGCCGATAATGTCTTGAACGATGGAGCAGTCAAGGGTCAGGAAGATGAGTACATTCGCAGTCGTTTGGAATACTGCCTGAAATTACTCAGTAGCTACGCCAATGCATTTTTGACAATACGCCAATCTCCGGTGTTGGAAAATACCAACTTTCGCAATGGTATGTAGGACAGGTCAAGCCATTATGAGTCATTAAATTGTTGCACGAAAATATCATGGCGAGCATTGCATTGCATTGGCTTGGGATTACCCGCAAGCCTTTGTCATGCCTATGACGGTGAAACCTGAGCATATCGACGGGCTCAACCACGTTAATAACGCCGTGTATGTTAAATGGTGCGAGTATGTGGGCTGGCATCATTCACTTCACTGGGTTTGAGTCTTAATGAGTATCAAACGCTGGGCCGGGCGATGGCCATTCGCAGTAGCGAGTTTGAGGGCGGCGTATCTCGATGACCAACTTCAGGCGGCAACCTGGCTGACCAACACCGATAATCGTCTATCGCTCGAACGGCACTTCCAGATAATTCGCTTGCGAGATGGTGCGACACTGTTGCGCGCTCGCTGGGATTTGATTTTCATTGCGCTGAGCAGCGGTCGACCAAAACGTATGTCTGTGGAATTTAAATCCATCTACGGCGCCGCAGTTAAACCTTTTCAAGAATTGCGCTGACGCATCCCTTTATACCGCTTATGACGTCTCGATATTTATCGATTACCGGTCGTAACTTTCTGTCGTTATAGAATTCTCCATATCTTGATCATTTTTCTGCATTCAAATCCGAGTCTGGGGTTGCCACAATGAATGACGGTGTAGATCTAATGAAACAAAGCCTCGAAGCATAACAAGAAAAGTCTATATCCTCCGGTGTTATAAGTGAGTTTGTCCAGATTCGTAAAACAAACCATAGGCGCCGGGGCCATGATAATAAATTTGGAGAGAAGAGTATGAGCTTGAAAAAGAATCGTCTTGCAGCAGCCATCGCGGTCAGCACGGTCGCACTGCTATCGTCTCAGCAGAGCCTGTCAGAGGAGAATTTTCTGTTAGAGGAAATCGTTGTGACGGCCACCAAGCGCGCGGAAAGTGTCCAGGATATCCCCCTGGCGGTAACAGCGGTCGACGCAGGTTTACTCGAGCAGCGTGGTATCAGCGACATTGAAAGCCTCGCGACTTCGGTTCCGGGGTTACACTTTTCACAATCGGGTGCTGACACACAAATAACCATTCGCGGTATTGGTTCGGAACAGAACACAGTGACCGGTGATCCGGGTGTGGCGTTCCATATTGATGGCGTCTACCAATCTCGCTCCAGTGCTGGCTCAGCGCTACTCTATGACCTGGCCCGAATTGAAGTGTTGCGCGGCCCGCAAGGTACTCTCTACGGCCGCAATGCCACCGGTGGTTCTATAAACGTCATCTCCAATCTTCCTGATCCGGAGCTGAGTGGCAAGCTTGAGTACAAGCTGGGTAACTATAATCAGCATCAGGTCAGCGGTGTGTTTAATGCGCCCTTGATTGAAGATAAGTTACTCTCGCGTATCAGTTTTCAGAAAGAAACTCGCGACGGCTTCTACAAGAACGTCAGTGAGGGTCAGGCCGATTTGGATGATGTCGATAGTCAGGATCTTCGAGCGCAATTGTTGTTCCTTCCCAATGAAGATATGGAAGCCTTGTTGTCGGTCAACTATTCAACCGATAAGGGCGCAAGTAACTCTGGGGGTAATAATGTCGGCCCCTATGGCGGGCCAGCCGATTATATCGCCGCTGGAACATTTTTTGGCTTGATTCCTGGAATAGCGGCGCCAGCCAGTGCAGACCCTGACGGCGACTGGGAAGTCAGTACCAATGGCGAACACGCCACGGATAATGAGCGCCTGGGTGCGAGTTTGACCCTCAACTGGGATTTGGGCGATATTGCCCTTAAGTCCATTACCGCTTGGCAAGACAACCTGGTGAATGAAGTGCGCGACATCGATTTCACCGACGCCGAAATCATGAACGAGCGACGCCTGCAGGACAGCCGTCAGTTTTCTCAGGAATTGCAGTTGAGTTCCATCGATGACGGCGCACTGCAGTGGTTAGCAGGCCTCTACTGGTTGAAGGAGGAAACCGAGGCAGATTATTGGGTATTCGATGACGGCACCGGATTTACGAAGCTGGGCGCCTTCTCAACGGTCGACACTGGCTTAGGTTTTTCCGCCTTTGGCGGCAATCAAAGTGTTATTAACAGTGAGTCTATGGGCGCCTTTGCTCAGATCAAGTACGCGATTGATGATGACCTGAAGCTGACTGCGGGTCTGCGCTACAGCGAAGATAAGAAATCGGCGGATATTCGCTACAAAGCGTTTACTGCTACGCCTGGGACTGTCGACCATACAAAACAAGACAGCTGGGAATCGGTTACCGGTAAGCTGGGGCTGGATTGGTATGTAACGGAAGACAGCATGGTCTACGCCAGCGTTTCGACTGGATTTAAGTCGGGCGGTTTCCTGCAAGATCCAGATTCAGATGCTTATAACGAAGAAAACATCACCGCCTTTGAGCTCGGTTCCAAGAATCGTTTCCTCGACGGTCGTCTTCAGGCCAATATCAGTGCCTTCTTCTACGATTATGAGGACATGCAATTGTCCACGGTGATAGACAACCAACTGGTGACCACCAACGCCGGTAAAGCGGAGATTAAGGGCATCGAGCTGGAGTTGATGGCACGTCCCATCGAGGCGCTGATCCTCAGTGCGACCCTAAGCCGTACCAACGCCCACTTTGTCACCTACAGTGCCGATGATCCAACCGTTGCCGGTATCGCGGTAGAAGTATTGGATGGTAACGATCTGGCACGTTCACCTGATTGGACTGCAAACCTGTCGGCGGCCTACACGGTCGACATGGACATGGGATCCGTGACCGCCAGCGCCAATGTTTTTTGGTCTGATGAAGTGTATTTCAGTGCATTTAATCGCGAGGGCAAGGCTGCTGACCATCAGGGGCAATACCACACCACCGACCTGCGACTGCAGTTCGACAGTGCCGATAATGTCTGGAATGTCGCAATGGCGGTCAAGAATCTGGAAAACGAGCTGATCGCCAGTAATGGCTTCCCCCGCACCAGTCTGGGTGGACCAGAGGCCTTTGTGCAGTGGCAAGCGCCGCGCACCTACTCCGTCTCTGCTGGCTATAATTTCTAAATTTAGTAGTTTCTGTCGTCTCTCGACGCTTAGGGGTGCCGCTCATATGAGCGGTGCCCTTTTTTATGCTCAGTATTTTTCAATTAATATCATCCAATACAACTAGACGATCAAAGACTGCTGTTGCGGTTTGGTTTGTCGATTGCGAGGAAAAAAATGCCTATTAATAAATGCGTACTTGCCGTTCTGTTTACTCTATTGCTAAGCCTTTCTACGGGTTGTGTGAGCAGTAACAGCACGGCTTCAAATTCAGACTTGCTGGATCGTATGGATAACCAGCTACCGTTTATGAGCAAGGTCATTCTCTGGGTGTCTCAATTTCGCGAGTTGGAGTTGTCGGAAGAAAATCGCAACAGAGCAAACCGGATGACCCTGGAGCAGAAAAGTCCGATAGCGATGGCTAATCTCGCCAGTGTTCGTGACATGACAATTGCTTCTGAAGAAGGCCCCATTCCCGTTCGGATCTATACCCCCGAGGGCGATGGGTTATTGCCGGTATTTCTCTATATCCACGGCGGCGGTTGGTGGACGGGCAATGACTATGTCACCGACAGCCCCATGACGCATTTAGCGGCGCAGGCCAAGGTGATTGTTGTCTCTGTTGATTATCGCTTAGCGCCTGAGTTTGCTTATCCTGCCGGCTTCAACGATTGTTACGCCGTGCTGGAATGGCTCAGCCGCAATGCCAAGAGCATAGGCGGGGATGGCTCTCGAATCGCCATAGGCGGCGGCAGCGCCGGGGCAAACTTGTCTGCGGCCATTACCCTGAAGGCCAGGAACGAGGCGGGGCCAAAGATTGTCTTTCAATACCTGATGGTTCCAGCACTGGACTTGTCTGGCACCATCAAATGGGATTCTATGGAGAGCATTGGTTCAGCCTACCCCGTTTTGAAGCGCTGGGGCGAAGCCGCTATGACGGCCTATGCACCGGACCCAGAGTCGCGCTTGAGCCCCTATGTCAGCCCACTGTTGGCTCAATCGTTCAAGGACCTGCCGCCGGCACTGATTGTCACCGCAGAGTTTGATGGTTTAAGGGATCAGGGCGAGGCCTATGGAGAAAAACTCAGGCAAGCCGGCGTGCCGGTTAAAGTCGTTCAATATGACGATGCCTTTCACGCCTTTGTACGCTCGCCGGAAAAATTGATGGACAATATCTCGCAGGCCGCAAGCATGCTGACGGCTGCGTTTAAACGCTAGTTGGGCGTGAATCAGCACCGTCACTGAAGTTTCTTGCTCGAAAAGTTGAAGCGCAGAACCCTGAAGAACTGAAAGAATTAACCGACTCTGTTGACGGTGGTAATAGGTTGTACTGAGGCAGAGCGATTTCTGACTGTACATTATCTTGTTCACATCGTTTGTTGCTGACTTGCCTCGACTACACGCCGGACAATATTTAGTGCAAGCCTAACCCCCTAGTTATCTAACTGACTACACTTAGATCAGGCCGTCAGCAACTACAGTGTGGGGTTAACCTTCAGGTGCCCTTACTGATGGGAGGTGAAACATCAACAATGTGATTCAACACGCGACTTTATTCACAGCGCTGTTACTGGTTGCAAGGGATGTTTATGCCGAGCCTATTGATATTGGATTGCTTGAGGGGATTGCACCTTATGCGAGAACGCAAGGTGATCGACTTGATGGCCCACTTATCGACATCTTGCGTGATAGCTTCTCACGAATCGGTCTGACGCCTGAATTTCGCCCAATGAGCTACGCAAGATCGATTGCTTCGCTTAATAATAATAGCGTGCAGGCTGCCATTACCGTTGACATAAATGGTCGGCCCAGTGGTTTGGCGGATCCAGGGGGTTGTTCCAGCTACCCGCTGGCTGTTTCATCCTG
>Ga0209826_1001278_pt1 | contig 17609 bp, 1 predicted proteins | sample GOMGulsemesocosm_5_FD_184637 | JGI IMG/M metagenome (GOLD analysis project Ga0209826, IMG submission 184637) | Methane-oxidizing microbial communities from mesocosms in the Gulf of Mexico - GOM15C Gulf of Mexico (SPAdes) (version 2) | ecosystem: Environmental > Aquatic > Marine > Cold seeps... | reverse complement strand
TTCTTGCAGGTTGGGTCATGATCAATGGCATGTTAGTCGAAATGGAAACAGGGCAAGGTAAAACACTCACCGCAACTTTACCTGCTTGTACAGCAGCATTAGCAGGAATTCCTGTCCATATTGTTACATCTAATGATTATCTAGCAGAAAGAGATGAAGAAATATTACGTCCCTTATATCAAGGAATGGGATTAACTTCGGGGTCGATAGTTGATGGAATGGAAACCGAACCACGTAAAGATGTCTACAAATGTGACATTGTTCATTCTACAAGTCAGCAAATAACCTTTGATTATTTGCGAGACCGAATGGAAATGGGGGATGATATTGGAAAACTGCAAATACAGTTTAAGCATTTACAAAACCAGCAACAAAGTAAGCCTTCAGCTTTTTTATTACGGGGACTTTGTTTTACCATTATTGATGAAGCTGATAGTTTGTTAATTGACGAGGCTAAAACGCCATTAATTATTTCCCAAACGCGACAAAGTGAGAAGCAAAATCAGAGTTATGCAGATGCACTCTATTTGGCAAAATCTTTAAAGGATACAGATTTTAAAATTAATGAGTCACATCAAGAAATAATTTTAACTTCTGAGGGCAAAACTAAACTACTTGAATTGGTTAAAACGTTAGAGGATGAGTGGCAACAAAAAAGGCGTAGAGAAATAATGGTTATCCAAGCTTTAAAAGCGACACATCTATTTATCAGAGATAGGCATTATTTGGTGCGTGACGACAAAATAGAAATTATAGATGCCTTAACAGGTCGGTCAATGCCTGACAGATCGTGGGAATATGGATTGCATCAATTAATTGAAGCTAAAGAAGGCTGTGAAATTACGGGAGAAAGAGACCCTTTGGCAAGAATTGGCTATCAAAAGTTTTTTAAGCGCTATTTACGTCTTTCAGGTATGTCAGGTACAGTGACGGAAGTTGCAGGAGAGTTAAACAAAGTTTATGGATTAAGAGTGGTTAAGATACCAACTCACCAGCCGTCTAAACGTAAAATGCAGACAGAAAAGGTCTATAAAAATACAGAACAAAAATGGCAGGCCTTTGTACAAAAAATAACTCAAATACATCAGACTGGCCAACCAATACTTATTGGGACTAATACGGTAGTTGATTCAGAATTGATTAGCGATATATTAAATAAGCATACATTACCCCACCAAGTACTCAATGCAATGCAAGACAAACAAGAAGCAGACGTTATTGCTAAAGCAGGCCAATTAAATAGCATTACAGTAGCCACGAATATGGCAGGAAGAGGGACTGATATCTCATTAGGTGAGGGGGTTGAAGAAATAGGCGGTTTACATGTCATTGCAACAGCAAGAAACGATGCAAGGCGTATAGATAGACAATTATATGGTCGCTGTGCAAGGCAGGGTGACCCAGGAAGTGCAGAGGCATTTATGTCTTTGCAAGATGAAAATCTAGCAACTTTTTATCCAGCTACTATGCTTAGGTTTATAGCAGGTTTTTGCCGAAATAATAAACCTTTACCCATTTGGCTAGGAAATATTATATTAATATTGCCGCAAAAATGGATAGAATATAAACATTTTAAAGTTCGTACATTGTTAATTAAACAAGATAAACAACAGGCGAAAGTATTATCCTTTACAGGGCGAATGGAGTAAAAGATCATAAATATGAAAATAATAAAAAGTCTTTTAATGGGAGTGCCGTTACTTATTACGCAAGCATCAGTTCTAGCTCAAGATGAAACAATGCTTGATTGCCTTGTTAAGCCAGACATGTATATAGATATTAGTAGTCCTGTTGATGGCATACTAGAATCAGTGTTAGTTAAAAAAACAGATACAGTAAGTAAGGGGCAAGTACTGGCAAAATTGGATGCAGGTGTTGAATTAGCAAGAGTTGTCGTTGCTGAACAAGAAGCTTTAATGGATAACCAGATTGATGAAAAAGTCATCAAGTTAGCTTATGCTAAACGAAAAGCAGGGCGTATAAAGGGGCTCTATAAAGAAAATGCATCATCAGCACAAGAGCAAGATGATGCAGCTACAGAACTAAGAATTGCCAGAACAGAATTGGCACAAATTAAATTAGATAAAAAGAAAAGCGAATTAAAACTGTTGTTGGCCCAAGCTGAGTTAAATCAGAAAACTATTATCAGCCCTATCGATGGCATTGTAGTAGAACGCTATCTAATGCCTGGAGAGTCGGTTCAAAACCAGCCTATTTTACAAATAGCAAAAGTTGATCCTTTATTGGTAGAAGTGGTTGCGTCAGCAAATTTATTTGGTCAGATTAAAGCGGGTATGGCTGTTGAAGTTAAACCCGATTTCCCTATCAATAGCAGCTATAAAGCAAAGGTTGATACTGTTGACAGAATTATAGATGCTGCCAGTGGTAGCTTTACCATCCGTTTAGTTTTACCTAATCCTGACGATAAATTAGTCGGTGGAACCAAATGTATGGCTATTTTTCCAATAAAAAATATCGGCAATAAAGACAGTAGAAATAATTCAGCAGATGATTCCTTACCTGAAGATATTAAAGCTTTGTTAGCTGAGTAACGCCTCTCTATAATAAACGAACTCTAATCACTCACTTTCCAGAAGTGGTGATAAATATTACAGGGTTATATATTAATTGTTCCAAAAGTTTTGATAGCCAATAATTTTAGTTTTATCTGAATTAACATTAAGTAGAGACAAGGCATGCCTTGTCTCTACAGTCCGATCTACAAATCCGCCTATCACGTTATGAAAAATAGCAGTAATTTTTTCTGCGCCAAATTTTAACTAACTTAATCAGGTCTTTCCTTCAGTTTGTACGGTGTAAAAAGGAAATATTTAGAGATACTTCCAGTTTATATTTTATAAATGAGACGTTAATATCAAAAAATCTTCCCACTTTGTGAGCGTATAGAAGTTAAAAAGTTGATCATTTAGATATAGTAAATAAAATTTTGACTATACTTTACATGGTTATTAATTTATTGCAGCTAAGCTTAAAAATACCTTCTTTAAAACCCTCTAGAAGCATAGGTATCTAACTAACTTTACTTGATTGCTCATGAGTTTCAGCTAAATTCAGAGGGTACATGGCTTTTCTCTTAGCCCTCCCTTGCTGGGGAGGGCTAAAAGCAAGCTTTTTGTAGATTAAGTATTGGCAGAGACTTATAGGTAATCAGGTACATCTTTAACTATTTAAAATACAAGATAAAAGAGCTATTTATCTAGAACCTCCTCACCCAAACCCTCCCCAGCATGGGAGGGCTTAAGAACTGGGTTTTATAGTGAGCTGTGGTTTGTATATAGCCATATTATTTTTAATAAGAACTTCAAGTAACATAAGAAAGTGGAATTAAAAACATAACAATGAAGCAAAATATTCATGTCAAATTTCATTCAAAAGCTCTATTAGAAGAGCTAGAAGCACGCCAGTTGTTTTCTGGTGGGATAGAAGGAATTCTAGCAGACAATAATGAGCCAGAAGCAGCCGTTCATATGGAAGTGATTGCTGAAGCTGAGTTAATAGAAAGCCCCGACTCTATTGCAGCCAGTACAGCAGACTTAATACGCCAAGAACTGGTATTTATTGATACGGATGTAGATAATTATCAAGAATTACTCAACGATATTATCAATCAGAGTGATGAAGAAAGGAACATCGAAGTCATCTTGCTGGATAACCAGCGTGATGGCATAGAACAAATCACCGAAACTTTAGCAAACTTTAACAATCTTGATGCTGTTCATTTAATCTCTCATGGATCCGATGGCAGTATAGATATTGGCAATACAACTCTTGATGAAAATACCTTAAATCAGAGTCTAATGGAAATTAGTGATTGGGGTGATGCTTTTACTAAAGATGGCGATTTCTTGATCTATGGCTGCAATCTAGCGGCCACAGCAGATGGACAAAGCTTGGTGGATTCTTTAAGTCGCTTAACCCATACTGATGTGGCCGCATCGGATGATTTGACAGGGCAAGCTGAATTAGGTGGAGACTGGAATCTAGAGTTCAATACGGGAACAATAGAATCCAGTTCAGCGATTACAACAGAAACACAACAAAGCTGGCAGGGAACACTGGGTAGCGAAACAGTTATCGATCAGTTTGATACCACCACATATAGCGGTAATGATGGAACCCAACTATGGGTCAATGATTGGCAAGAGATATCTGAATCAGATGGTGTTAGCAGTGGTGATATTCAAGTAACAACAAAGTCTGGTTTATCAACTAATGCGTTAATGATCGCTGATGGAAATTTCAAAGGTGTTAGCCGTACTATAGATTTAAGTGGTGCTTCAGCAGCAACGTTGAGCTTTGATTATATGCAAGAAGGTCTTGGCTCTATAGGGTTAGATATTTTTGATGGAACAAGTTGGACCTCACTTAATATCTTTGATTTTATATCATCAGATAGTGTTGCCCAGCAATACACCGTTGATATCAGTGCATACCTAGCTGCAGATACACAAATTAGATTCTTCTCTTTAGAGTTTGATTTTACTGGAAAGCTATTCGTAGATAATGTAAAAGTTGATTATTCTACACCTACTGATATCTCCTCTGGCTTGGTCGCACATTGGACATTTGATGAAGGTAGTGGCACTACGGCGATCGATTCAACAGCTAATAGTAATACAGGTACATTAGCTGATTCTCCTACCTATACAACAGGTCAAGTAGGTACTAGTGCACTAGATTTGACTGGTGATTTTGATCGTGTTGTTGTAGCTGACGATGTATCCTTAGACTTTGGTACTGAGGACTTTTCTGTCTCATTCTGGTTTAATTCGTCACAAATTGAAGCTGGTGTTCATCGGCTAATCGGGGACATGGATGCTGGTGCGGGGTTTGTCGTTTTCAGTAGCGATGGTGCTTTAGCTTTTCAAGTTCAAGGTGATACAGATTTTTCTATTACCTCAGTTACAGGTGTGATGGATGGTAATTGGCATCACTTTACTGGTGTTCGTAGTGGGGACGATACACTATTATATGTAGATAATGTATTACGGAGCTCAGAAAATTGGATTGTTGGTAATGTCAACACATCAAATACATTAAGAATTGGTGCGTCATCAGAGTCAACAAACGAGTTTGATGGTTTGATGGATGATGTACGACTTTATGATCGTGCATTAACTGTTACGGATATAGATCAACTTAATAATAATCAAGCACCCACCGCTAGTAATAGTTCAGTAACTATGGATGAAGATACGGTGTATGCATTTTCTGCTACCGATTTTCAGTTCTCTGATGGCGATGGCGACAGTCTGACACAGGTTTTGATTACTAGCACCGAAACAGCAGGAAATTTACAGCTTAATGGTGTTGATGTCACGGTTAATCAGATTATTAGCCGAGCTGATATTGACGCAGGAAACTTCACCTTTACTCCCATAGAAAATGAGAATGGTTTAGTATACTCCACATTTCAGTACAAGGTTCATGATGGTATTGACTACAGTATAAATGCTAATGAAATGAGCGTTAATGTCACGGCTGTTAATGATGCTGCTACAAAATTAGATATAGGTTTAACAGCAACGACCGAAACACAGGTCAATACTGTGACAACCTTAGGGCAAAGTGATGCCAGTGTTTCTAATTTAAGTGATGGTGGCTATGTCGTAGTCTGGACTGGTGGCTGGGATCAGGATGGAGATGGCGAAGGTGTTTATGGGCAGCGTTTTGATAGTAGTGGCAATATGGTTGGAGGTGAGTTTCTTGTTAACACATCAATAACAGGAGGTCAGTACCAGGCTTCTGTTGCTGGAACGGGTGATGGTGGCTTCGTCATTACTTGGGTTAGCGGACATGAAGGTACGACTACTGTCTACGCTCAGGGTTTTGACAGTAACGGCAACAAAGTCGGACCAACAGAGTTTAGGGTACCTGCTACTACAGGTTTTGCGCAACAATATCCTGAAGTCGCAGCATTTGATGATGGAGGTTATGTAATAACCTGGTCATCATACGATCAAGAAGGTTCATCTGATGAGGTATATACGCAGCGTTTTGACAGTTCACACAATACCGTCGGTGCTGAGATACGGGTTAATACCTATACATCATTCAGTCAACAGCAACCTGATATCGAAACATTTAGTGATGGTAGTTATATCGTTATCTGGCACAGTCAGAATCAAGATGGTGACTGGGATGGTGTGTATGGGCAGCGATTTAGCAGTGATGGTTCAAACTTAGGTAGCGAATTTAGAATAAATACCACTACAGTTGGAAGCCAAAATCAATCAAGCGTTACGACACTGGCGGGTGGCGGGTTTGTTGTAAGTTGGTCTAATTATGGCGCTGATATTTTTGCTCAGGCTTATGACAAAAATGGCAATACAATTGGTAGTGAAATTTCAGCTAACACATACACAACAGGTGCTCAGAATTATTCTGAGCTAGTTGCTTTGCCAGATGGCGGTTTTTTAATCTCTTGGACGTCAGAACTGCAAGATGGCGATGGTGACGGAATATTTGCTCAACGATATGATGCTTCTGGCAATACAATCGGCGGTGAGTTCCAGCTCCTAGATACAACTGTAGGCGACCAGAATCAAATTACATTTACTACCTTAAATGATGGCAGAGTAGTAGCCGTATACCAAAGTCCTGACGCTAACTACAGCGGTGTACACAGTACAATATTGTCTTTCCAGTATGTCAATGAAAATGCTGTTAATGGTACGGTTGTAGGTACCATTACCGTTACAGACCCCGATGCTGGCGATACGCATACTTTTGCAATCACAGCGGATACATCGGGCGGTGCATTCCAAATTAATGCGGCTACAGGTGAAGTTACTGTAGCAAATGGTTCTTTATTAGATTTTGAAACGGCTACTAGTCAAAGTATTACGGTTGAGGTTACTGATGCCGGAGGCCTCACGTATACAGAAGAATTGAATATCGCTGTTGCTAATGTAAATGAGGCTCCATCAGGAACTGATAGTACCATTACAGTAACGGAAGATACTGAATACACATTTACCATGGCTAATTTTGGTTTCAGTGATGTTGATGGTGACCTCGCTCAAAGAGTTTATATTACAACTCTTCCTGCTCAAGGAGAATTGCTATGGAATGGTTCTACATTTTTAGCCGGTAATTATATTGCAGTAGCAGATATAAATAACGGGCTTTTAACATATAGTCCTTCAGCAAATGAAAATGGTACGAATTACGCGAGTTTTACATTTCAACTGCAAGATGATGGCGGCACGGCTAATGCCGGTGTGGATACCGACCAATCACCGAATACTATTACAATTGATGTTGCAGTCAGTTTAACTGCACCAGCAACCACTTCAGATAATTATACAATATCAGCAGGTGTACCGATTACGATAGACCCACTGGAGAATGATACAGATCCGCAGGGTGACACACTCGTAATAACGCAGATTATCGATACTGCAAATGGAGATGCCGCAACGATATTAACGAATGCCGGTGATATTGCCACATTAGCATCTGGCACTGTTATCGAATTACGTGCCGATGGTCGTTTAAAAGTAACAGCAGTATCAGTTGGAGTCGAAAGCTTTGATTACACTGTTGTCGATACTAATGGGGAAACAGACACTGCAACGATTACTTTGACTGTTGGCAATGATGAGGCTACGGCTTTAGCCACCGGTTTTGTCACCACATGGCAAACTGACAACCCTGGCACTTCCGCTGCCGATACTATCACTATTCCTATTGGTGTGGGTGATACAGAATTTACAGTTTTTTGGGGGGATGGCACATCATCAACTTATACAAGTGGCCCAGCTAGCCATACCTATGCAGCTGCTGGCACTTACACTGTGGCTATTGTCGGTGATTTCCCCGGAGTTAACTTTGACGGTGGTGGTGATGGCGATAAATTGTTATCGATTGAGCAATGGGGCAATATTGCTTGGCAAGATTTAAATGATGCCTTTGATGGCGCTGAAAACTTGGTGATTAATGCCCTTGATGCGCCGGATTTAAGTGGTGTAACCGACTTGTCAGAGATGTTTAGAGGCGCAAGCAGTATTGATGCTGATTTGAGTGCGTGGGATACCTCGGGCGTCACAGATATGAACTACATGTTTCTTCAGGCAACAGCTTTCAACCAAGATATTAGTGGCTGGAATACCTCAAGTGTTATCAATATGAATGGTATGTTCTACGGCGCCATAGCTTTCAATCAAGATATTAGTAGTTGGGATACCTCGAGTGTTACCGATATGACCGCCATGTTCCGAGACGCTAGTGCTTTTAATCAAAATATTGGAGGTTGGGATACCTCGAGTGTTACCTCCATGGCAGGCATGTTCTACGACGCCACAGCTTTCGATCAAAACATTGGTAGTTGGAATACAATAAGCGTCAGCAATATGGGCTTCATGTTTTACAATGCCACCGCTTTCAATCAAGACATTAGTAGCTGGGATACCTCGAGTGTTACCACTATGAACGCCATGTTTAACGGCGCCACGGCGTTTAATCAAAACATTGGTAGCTGGAATATAATAAGCGTCACCAATATGGGCTTTATATTTAGTAATGCTGCTGCTTTCAACCAAGATATTAGTGGCTGGGATACCTCGAGTGTAACCTCTATGTTTGCCATGTTCAGCGGAGCCAGTGCTTTTAATCAAGATATCGGTGGCTGGGATACCTCGAGTGTAACTACTATGTATAGCATGTTCAGCGGAGCCTGTGCTTTTAATCAAGACATTAGTAGCTGGAGCACATCAGGTGTTACCTCCATGGTTGCCATGTTCCAAGGCGCGACAGTTTTCAATCAAAATATTAGTAGCTGGGATACCTTGAGTGTAACCAGTATGTCTAATATGTTCAGTGGAGCTACGGCTTTCAATCAAGATATTGGTAGCTGGGACACATCAAATGTTACCTCAATGCTCTCCATGTTCCGAGACGCCACGGCATTCAACCAAGGTGTCGGCAGTTGGAATACATCATCTGTTACCGATATGAGATGGATGTTTAGCGGTGCCAGCGCTTTCAACCAAGACATTGGCACCTGGAATATTAGCAATGTCACGAATATGGACTCCATGCTAGACAATGCTAATCTATCAATTCGTAATTACGATGCCACTCTTACCGGTTGGCGAGCACAGACCGTGCAAGCAGGTCTTACCTTAGGCGCCTCAGGGCAACATTACAGCTTATCAGCAGCAGATAGACAGTCATTAATTGATATCGATGGTTGGACAATTATTGATGCCGGTAGTGATAGTGTTGCTACTGTAGAATTTTCTTCTGCAACTTTCAGTGTAAGTGAAAATTCTGGAACTCTAACGGTCTACTATACAATTTCATCAGAAGTTGTGATGACTACCAGCAAAGATTTTACATTTATAATAACTGGCGGTACTGCGACTTCAGGCGGAGTTGATTATACGCTAACGCCACCCGTATTGATCACGGTAGCAGCAGGGGACTATACAGCCCCAGTTACCTTTTCGATTGATATAACATTGGTTGATGATGCAATTGCTGAAACTGATGAAACGATAACGCTATCTATGGCAACGGTTAGTGGTGAAAACAATGTCGAATTAGGAACACAATCAACAACAACAGCAACAATTCTTAATGATGATAATCATGCGGCTGTTGGTTTGCCAGTGATTACTGGTACTGTTACAGAAGATCAAACATTGACCGCTGACACCTCAGGTATTTCAGATGTTGATGGCTTAGGTGCATTTAGCTATCAATGGTTAAGAAATGGTGTTGATATTTCAGGGGCTACAGCTTCAACTTATACCTTGGGCGATTTGGATGTGGCTACACAGATCTCTGTTGAAGTTAGTTATACAGATGGCCTTGGCTTTAACGAAGGTCCGCTGGCGTCAACTCAAACTGCAGCTGTATCAAACGTTAATGATGCACCGCTAGCTGCAGATGATATCGCAAGCACCAATGAAGATGTTAATTTAAGTAATATCAACGTGTTAGGTAATGACACTGATATTGACGGTGATACATTAACGGCTGTTTTAGTCACCGATGTCAGTGACGGTACACTAGTTTTAAACAGTAATGGTACTTTTAGCTATACCCCTGATGCAGATTTTAGTGGTGTCGATTCTTTTACCTATAAGGCTACTGACGGAATAGAAGATTCTAATACAGTCACCGTCACCTTAAACGTTACTGCTGTTGATGATGCCCCCACCGGCAGCGTCACTATTGATAATACAACGCCTGCACAAGGCGATACCTTAACCGCCAGTAATACCTTAGCTGATCTGGATGGTTTAAGCGGAACGATTACGTACCAATGGTATAGTGATGGTACTCTTATTGCAGGCGCAACAGCCTCGACTTTTACCACCACACAAGCCGAAGTCGGCACCGTTATTTCTGTCATTGCCAGTTACACCGATGATGCCTCTAATTCTGAAACAGTGTCCAGTGCTAATACCGTTGCGGTAACTGATGTTAATGATGCACCCATTAATACCGTACCCGGTGCACAAAGTGTTAATGAAGATACCTCTCTAAACATTGGTGGTATTGGCATCAGCGTGACTGATCCAGATGGTGATTTAAGCACTGTACAACTGTCCGTAAATAACGGTAGTTTAAATGTCACTCTCAGTGGTGTGGCTACCATTTCCGCAGGGGCAAATGGCTCCGCGACCTTGACCCTTTCCGGTAGTGAAACTGATATCAATAACACCTTGGCCTCACTGGCTTATCAGGGCAATCTAAACTTTAATGGCAGTGATACACTGACCATGCTATCAACCGATGGCACAGCACTAACTGACAGTGATACGGTAGCTATTACAGTTATTTCTGTTAATGATGGACCGCCAGTAGCAGTTGATGATAGCTATACCTTAAATGAAGATGAAACACTCTCTTTTACTATGGGTTCGAATACTATAATTATCAATAAAACTTTATTTCCAGATTCTTCATATAAACCAGATAGTCTTATTACTGGTGATATTGATGGTGATGAGTTTTTAGATATCTTAGTGGTGTCAGACGATACCAATAGAATAACATGGTTTGAATACAATGGAGCAAGCGGTGTAAATTTAGTTCAAGATATGGTAGGCGAGAAGGGTGTTAATTATGTTGAACTTGCCGATATTGATGGTGATGGTGATTTAGACATAATAAGCACAAATAATTCAGGTACTAGTAATGATGACCATATAGTTTGGTATGCATATGATGATGCTACACAAACTTTTGATACAGTTGGAAATACTGTTGCTAGTAGTAGTGGAAACTACGTCCATGTCGATGCAGTTGATATGGATGGTGATGGCGATTTGGATTTATTGTCTAGTGCATATCAAGACGATACTTTTTCTTGGTTTGAAAATAGTGATGGAGCGGGTACTTTTACTACTGAACATATAATTACAACTTCAGCAAATGGTGCTATACAAGCAGAAGGAATTGATGTTGATGGTGATGGTGATTTGGATGTACTGGCACTCTCAAATTTTGATGATACTTTTGCACTATACCTAAATAATGGTAATGGTACATTTGGAGCAAAGACTGTAATTAGTAATCCTGCTGTTGGAGTAGAGTTTACAACTGGAGATATTGATGGTGATGGTGATGTTGATGTAGCAGTAGCTGATTATAGTAATGATAGGGTCATCTGGTATGAAAACAGTGCTGGTTCATTTTCTGCAGTGCAGACAATAACTACTGGAGATTCCCCCCTACCAATTGACTTAGCTGATCTTGATGGTGATGGCGATTTAGACATGTTAGTTGGAACCAGAAATGGTGACACAGTTGCCTGGTTTGAGAACACTGATGGACTGGGTACATATGGTGCTGAACAGATTATTCAAACGACTGATAATGTTAGCGATGTGATAGCAGTCGATATGGATGGTGATGGTGACTTAGATATACTTTCAACAAGTTGGTTAAACGGTAATGATGATGTTGATAGAGTCTATTGGCATGAAAATACAAGTCCAGTAATTCTTGCAAATGACACAGACCCTGACAGTGACACATTAACCACCGTTTTAGTCACCGATGTCAGTAACGGTACACTAGTTTTAAACAATAATGGTACATTTAGCTATACCCCTGATGCAGATTTTAGTGGTGTCGACACGTTTACCTACATCGCTAATGACGGAACAGCAAACTCTAATGTAGCCACGGTAACCCTAAATGTTACTGCTGTTGATGATGCCCCTATTAATACTGTACCCACTGCACAAAGTGTTAATGAAGATACTTCTTTGAATATTGGTATCCTCGGTATCAGTATAACTGATCCAGATGGTGATTTAAGCACTGTACAACTGTCCGTAAATAACGGTAGTTTAAATATTACTCTCAGTGGGGCAGCTTCAATATCTGCAGGCGCTAATGACTCTGCGACGCTAACCCTTTCAGGTACACAAACTGATATTAATAACACCCTAGCCACACTGGCTTATCAGGGTAATCTGAACTTTAATGGCAGTGATACACTGACCATGCTATCAACCGATGGCACAGCACTAACTGACAGTGATACCGTTGCCATTACAGTTAATGTCGTTAATAATGATGCACCCATTAATACCGTACCCGGTGCACAAAGTGTTAATGAAGATACCTCTCTGAATATTGGTGGTATTGGGATTAGCGTAACTGATCCAGATGGTGATTTAAGCACTGTACAACTGTCCGTAAATAACGGTAGTTTAAATATCACTCTCAGTGGGGCAGCTTCAATATCTGCAGGCGCTAATGACTCTGCGACCTTGACCCTTTCCGGTATAGAAACTGATATCAATAACACCTTGGCGACACTGGCTTATCAGGGTAATCTGAACTTTAATGGCAGTGATACCTTAACCGTATTATCCACTGATGCTTTGGCAGCAACAGTTTCTGATACAGTAGATATTACGGTAACAGCTGTGAATGATGCACCTGTTATAGAAGAAAATAGCCCTGCAATTGATTTTAATGACTACACAGCAGGCCCCGTTGATGGTCAAAATGGCTGGGTATCATATTATGTTGCTAATAATACAGGCGAAATTTTTGTTGTAGAGAGTGCTGGAGTTGATGGTAGTACAGCACTCACTTATGGAACAGTGAATTCCACTGTTACCACGTCACTCATTAGCGACTCAGCTGTTCCCGACTTAACCGATGTAAACACCTTTACAGTTAATTGGTCTCAACAACTCAGTTGGTGGGGTGGGCAATTCGCTTTAGGTTACGATGCAGACACGGATGGAAAAATTCTTTGGAATAGTGATACTGAACGAGGGATAGCCGTTAAAATAGCCGCTAGTACGGGGCAGAGCATATTCTCGATTACACGGGCAGATGGAACAACAATTGATCTTGTAGTTGCTTCTGCTTCCACAGCAGACTGGATTGATTTCAAATGGGACGTTGACCTTACTGCAAATGGCGGGCAAGGCTCAGCGACACTTTACTACAAAAATGTCACTAACGGCGAAACAGTGTGGAGTACAGACCCAACCTTTACAGATATAAACCTTCAGTTTGATCCTAACGCCATTGATGCTGCTAACCCTGATAACTGGGATGGCATTATGGAATTAATGGTGGCAGACAACAATGGCTTTGACAATTACAGTTTTGATATAACCTCAAGTACCCATACCTTTACTGAAAATGGTTCAGCCATTATTCTTGATCGAAATATGAATGTTTCCGATGCTGAACTCGATGCACTTAGTGGCGGGCTTGGTAATTATGAGGGTGCAACCGTTAGCTTAGCTCGAACTGCTGCATCATCAAGCGATGATATCTTCTTATTTACTGATGGTAATGGCATTACTCTCAGTGGCAACAATTTAATTAAAAATGCTAAGATTATTGCCAGTTTTGATACCACTACAACTCCCGGCGAGCTTCTTATCACTTTTACAGATGCAAATGGTGAAACGCCAACTTCTGTTGACGTAAACAATATCCTTAGCCAAATTACCTACGAAAATATCAGTGATGCACCTCCCGCTTCTGTGCAGATAGACTGGACATTTAATGATGGCAATGTAGCAGCTCAGGGAATAGGGGGCGCTCTTGAAGGAACAACCAGTACTACGGTGTTAATTACAGCTGTCGATGATGTACCGCTCCTAGCTGACACCACTGTCTCGGTCGCTGAAAATACTGCCAATTTGACTCTGGTGGTAGATCTCAATGAGGCGAACACTGGTAACGATACTGATCTGGATGGCGAGAGTTTGGCTTACTCGATTACCTTCGGTAATGATGACGGTATCTTCGCAATCAATACCTCAACCGGTGAGATCACGGTTATTGACAATACGAATCTGGATTTTGAGACAACACCGCAATATATACTCACGGTTCAGGTAACCGATGGTACAAATTCTGATACTGCTACTATCACTATTAGCCTGACCGATGTTAATGATTTACCCGTACTCACGGTCACATCAACAAACCCACTGTTGACGGAAGATACCGTGGTAGCGGGTGAGATCATAGCGACCTTTACCACCACCGATGAAGACGGTGATACGGTCACCGTTACGTTAAGTGATACGGTCAACTATGTCTTAAACGGCGGTAATGTAGAACTGACGGCTGCAGGCGCTGCTATTGTTAATGCAGGCGGTGATTTACCGGCCTTTACCTTAACCCCTAATGATGGTGCTACAGATGGTACGGCTATTACGGTGACACCACCGACCACTACCGATGTTAATGATTTACCAGTACTGAGTCTTGATTCAACCACCGGCACGATTACTGAAGACACCGTTACTGCAAGCTTTGTGGTTGCCACCTATAGCACCACCGATGAAGACGGCGATCCGATTACGGTCACCTTAAGTGATACGGTCAACTATGTCTTAAACGGCGGTAATATAGAATTGACTGCAGCAGGCGCTGCTATTGTTAATGCAGGCGGTGATTTACCGGCCTTTACCTTAACCCCTAATGATGGTGCTACAGATGGCACGGCTATTACGGTCACGCCACCACTGACTACCGATGTGAATGATGCACCGGTACTCACGGTCACATCAACAAACCCACTGTTGACGGAAGATACCGTGGTAGCGGGTGAGATCATAGCGACCTTTACCACCACCGATGAAGACGGTGATCCGGTTACCGTTACGTTAAGTGATACGGTCAACTATGGCTTAAACGGCGGTAATGTAGAACTGACGGCAGCAGGTGCAGCGATTGTTAATGTAGGCGGTGATTTACCTGTCTTTACCTTAACGCCTAATGATGGTGCTACAGATGGTACGGCTAGTACGGTCACGCCACCACTGACTACTGATGTTAATGATGTACCGGTCCTCACAGTCACATCAACAAACTCACTGTTGACGGAAGATACCGTGGTAGTGGGTGAGATCATAGCGACCTTTACCACCACCGATGAAGAAGGTGATCCGGTTACCGTTACGTTAAGTGATACGGTCAACTATGTCTTAAGCGGCGGTAATGTAGAACTGACGGCAGCAGGTGCAGCGATTGTTAATACAGGCGGTGATTTACCGGTCTTTACCTTAACGCCAAATGATGGCACGGCCGATGGTACGGCTATTACGGTGACACCACCACTGACTACTGATGTTAATGATGTACCGGTCCTCACAGTCACATCAACAAACCCACTGTTGACGGAAGATACCGTGGTAGCGGGTGAGATCATAGCGACCTTTACCACCACCGATGAAGAAGGTAATCCGGTTACCGTTACGTTAAGTGATACGGTCAACTATGTCTTAAGCGGCGGTAATGTAGAACTGACGGCTGCAGGCGCTGCCATTGTTAATGCAGGCGGTGATTTACCGGCCTTTACCTTAACCCCTAATGATGGCACGGCAGATGGTATTGCTATTACGGTCACGCCACCACTGACTACCGATGTGAATGATTTACCGGTACTGACTTTGGATTCAACCATTGGCACTATTACTGAAGACACCGTTACTGCAGGCTTTGTGGTCGCAACCTATACCGCCACCGATGAAGAAGGTGATCCGGTTACCGTTACCTTAAGTGATACGGTTAACTATGTCTTAAACGGCGGTAATGTAGAACTGACGGCTGCAGGCGCTGCTATTGTTAATGCAGGCGGTGATTTACCGGCCTTTACCTTAACGCCTAATGATGGCACAGCGAATGGAGTCGCGGTAACGGTTACACCAGTAGCTACTACCAATGTAAATGATGCAGCTATTATTACTGGGACTGATATAGGTGTTATACAGGAAGATATAGCGGTTGTAGGTATTAACATTAGTACTGGCGGTACATTAACCATTACCGATGTTGATACAGGTGAAGCCAGCTTCACGGAAGAAACTGTGAATGGTACATACGGTAGTTTAGATATTGCTGCCAATGGAGACTGGGTATATACCGCGGACAACACCCAGGTAGCTATTCAGGCGCTGGATGTTTTAGAAACATTAACCGATATAATTCAGGTATCCAGTGTGGATGGCACTACACATAATGTTGTATTAACTATACATGGATCTGATGACCTTGCAGTTATTGGGGGTACTACCACTGGTTTCGTTACAGAAGATGGTACCTTGACTTCAACTGGTGCTTTGATTATTTCAGATATTGACACTGCTGATTCTACTGACTTTAGTGATGTCGCTGTTTCAGTCAGTGATAATGGCTATGGCACCTTTGAAATGACGAGTAACAATTGGACCTATAATTTAAACAATGCTCATGCAGATGTTCAGGTTTTAGATAATTTAGAGACACTCACAGATACCTTTACTTTCACCGCACCTGATGGAAAAACTCAACAAGTCAGTGTCACGATTAACGGAGTTGAAGATACCCCAGTGTTTAATTCGATAGTCATTACCAGTGCTATTGAAGATAGTGTATATAGTTATAATATAACTACCAATGATGTAGATATTGAAACGGTGACGATAACAGCAACGATTTTACCCACTTGGTTAAGGCTAATAGATAATGGTGATGGAACTGCTATTCTGACGGGAACCCCACTCAATGGTGATGTGGGGAGTAACAATATTGTACTTAATGTTAGCGATGGTGTACTGAGTAGTCAGCAGAGTTTTTCAATTGTGGTAGCTAATACCAATGATCTTCCTGTTGCCGTTAGTGATATAGCAGTTACTAATGAGGATGTTGCTCTTAATAATATAAATGTTTTGAGTAATGATACCGATATTGATGGTGATATATTGAGTGTTACATTAGCTAATGCTCTAAACGGTTCAGTGGCTATCAATGTGAATGGGACGTTGAACTATACGCCAAACAGTAATTTTAATGGTGTTGATATCATTAGCTATACTATTAGTGATGGGAAGGGAGGAGAGTCTAGTAGTACTGTTAATTTAACGGTGACTGCTGTCAATGATAACCCTATTGCAGTAGCTGATAACGATACTACTAATGAAGATGTTGCTTTAAATAATATTAATGTATTGAGCAATGATATCGATAGCGATGGCGGTATATTGAGCGTGACATTGGCAACAGCTTTAAATGGAAGTGTGGTTATTAATGTTGATGGTACTTTAAATTACAGACCAAATAATAATTTTAATGGAATTGATACAATTAGCTATACGGTGAGT
>Ga0209826_1001277_pt1 | contig 17626 bp, 18 predicted proteins | sample GOMGulsemesocosm_5_FD_184637 | JGI IMG/M metagenome (GOLD analysis project Ga0209826, IMG submission 184637) | Methane-oxidizing microbial communities from mesocosms in the Gulf of Mexico - GOM15C Gulf of Mexico (SPAdes) (version 2) | ecosystem: Environmental > Aquatic > Marine > Cold seeps... | reverse complement strand
GCTGTTAATTGTGCAAGGAGTATCTTGTAGTGCAGGAAAAAATCACCCTAGTAGTTGACTACTTAAACGAAGTAAAAACACGTTGTACCTACAATGCGGCGGCTGAAGCAATAGGTATTACGCCGCAAGCGCTTAAAAAGCAGCTGGGTGACCCCTCCCCAGAAGCCTCTTGGCTTGTTAGTCCAACGTCAAGTGAGCCTATGCGCTACGCGGACAGCGACAAGCACCCTGAGCTTTATCGCACATCGCGCATTATCACATCGTCAAAAGTATTAAAGCGTAACCTTGACCTGTAATTCGTGAGTAGAGCGATCAGCTACGCGATCGCTTTAACTTGGCGTTACAGAGGGTGCAGTGTTTATGGGTAGCTACTCGTGAAACACCGAGGTGAAAGGCACAATAGCTGCAATGGCTAGATGCATCGCTCGCCGCTGTTCTGTAGGTTTTCTGGCTAGCCAAAGAGTTGGAACAAACCTATGGAAATCATAAGAGCGACCGAAGAGCACATTTCTGAGGTCGCCCACTTATTCGACCTGTATCGACAGTTCTATAAATGCAGCCCCGATATAAATTTGGCCCGTGATTTTATATCAAATCGAATCCGCAATGATGAATCAAGCGTTTTTGTGGCTCGCCATGACGGGACCGCGATTGGTTTTGTCCAGATGTACCCTTCGTTCTGTTCTGTAGATGCAATAAAAATATTCATACTCTATGACCTCTACGTAGACGCCAACATTAGGAGCTCAGGGGTTGGCGCATTGTTGATGAACAGAGCAACCGAATACGCCCGTGAGCAGGGGGCATCACGAATTGATTTACTGACGGAATTTACTAATACCCCAGGGCAGCGTTTGTATGAAAAGCTGGGCTATAAAAAGGTTTCGGAAAACTTCTACAGCTATTCATTGCCGGTATAACCTCTGCGGAGCTGTCGTGTGCTCACGGGTGTGAGGTCATCTTGCTGCTTAGGCCTCAAGCTCGCCAGCTAGACGCTGTGTAGCGACTGGTTGCCTGTCGACAAGCGACTTCCTATCTAGACCCCGCTAGGGGGTGACGATTCCAAACTCGCCTGAAGGCCTGAGTTGCAGTGGCATTATTCATTGGCGCCCTAGTCTTGATTGAATATTTTTAGGTAGTGATTAATTTTTTGTGATGATGTGTTTTCTGGACTGAGCTTGTCGGCAATGGTCAGCGACGCTTCGAGTTGACTGAGCGATGACCTGTCAGCATCACTTAGGGATTGGGCTTCAACTGAGTGGCGGTACAGACTCAGTTCTGCGATCACACTTTTAATATTTATGGCGCTGGGCTGGGCGACATCAAGTTGGTCGATGACACTCTTTGCTTGCTCTAAGGTATTGATCAGGCTGTGTTCTGGGTTGGATTTCTTGAGCTGTTCGCTTAAGCGTTCGGTAAATTGAGTGAGCTCTGTGAGTTGGCTGGGTTTGCTTTTGTCTTGAGTCGTGGTGGTGAGCCTGTTGGCTTCCCCCTCGCTGATTAAGCCGTATTCCTGTAGGCGAGTAATAAACGCTTCCGTAATTTGGATACTTTTGGGACCTGAAGGGAAGAACTCTTCGCCGAGCTTTTGAATTTTTTGGGCTCGGGATGACAGCTCTACACTCTCTGTCGGTGTTGCCTTGTCTGTAGCGCTCGTTGATTGGTCATTGCTAGTGTCTGTTGTTGCACTTGTTTGAGCCTGCTGCTTTTTTTGAACAGCCGTGTCTGATGCCATGGCTGCGCTCGGGTTAGCGCCTACAGTTTGCATGTGGTTGCTCTCTTTTTTGTCATTACTGCTTTGATTTCTGATGTCAGTGAATGGTCGAATCGGCTGCTACTTGCCATGAATAAGCAAGAAACGAACCATGAGAAAATCATGGGTGTAATGGATGGAGTAGGAGGTTGTGGGCAAAAATTGTCCTATCGGCGGCGAAGGTGCGCCGCTGGCTGGGGCTCGTGGTTGGGGTTTTGTGACGGGGGGGCTGCTAGCACAGGGGCGAAGTGTGTACCTCAACACTGTCTGGCTAACTTCTGCCGGACTATTTGAAGCACCAAAGGCTGAGTCAACAAGGGACAGGATTCATCAAGGGGAGAGTCAGTTGATATTAAGCGTGGCGGCTGGCTGTCTGGGTATCGCTCGGCTAATACTGGTTGCTTTGATTGAGAACTCGCAGCGCTTTGGCGGCTGCTGCGGTGCGGTTCTCGACGCCTAATTTGGGAAACAATTGTTCTAGGTGTTTGTTGATGGTACGCGGGCTAATGCCGAGAATTTCGGCTACCTCACGGTTGGTTTTACCGTTGGCAATCCACTGTAATACTTCGGCTTCGCGCGCGGTCAGCTGCAGGGCTTTTTGCAGCTGTACATCATCCGGGTCGCGCAGGGCGTCGATCAGCTTGCAGAGATATTCCGTTTCCGAGCGCTGCTCAACTAAGGTGACTTCCAGCGGGTAGTCCAACTGCGCCAGCGCGAGCACATCATTGCTTTGGGGTTTGGACGCGGGGTTTACCGCCTGCTGATAGGTTGGCCTGTTTGTTGACTGAGTGTGTGCCTTGTTCTGCAATAATTGTCCTTGCAGCAAGGGCAGTAGCTGCACGGGCAGTTGTTGTGCTTGCCATATCTCGGTCGCCGCGGCTTTGGCCAGCAGGGCGTAGGTTTGAGGGGTAGCCCACTGCAATTGTCCCAGTTGGTTTACCGTAAATAAGTTTTGCCCTGTAGCGTCCAGCGCTTGCTGGGCGTTATGGGTGGCGCGCGCGTTGCTCAGGTGCACCTTCATGCGCGCCAGCAGCTCGGCTGGGCTAATGGGTTTGGTGAGGTAATCGACGCCACCGGCTTCTAAACCGCGCACAATGCTGTCGGTATCGGTGAGGCCCGTCATAAAAATCACAGGAATGCTGGCAAGATCCGGGTCTTGCTTGAGCAGCTTACAGGTCTCAAAACCATCGAGTACGGGCATGATAGCGTCCATTAAAATCATATCCGGACGCAAGCGCTGGGCAATAGTGAGGGCTTGTTTTCCCTCAAGCGCCACCAGTACGCTGATGCCGTGTGGCTCCAAAGCGTCATTGATCAGGCTCAAGGCTTCTGGACTGTCGTCCACCACCAACACTATGGCGTTTTGCATACTGGAGTCCTGTTCTTGGCGCGTGGGCTCTGTTGATAACGGGCTGTTCATGGTGTCGTATCCGAAGGGTTTTCTGATTGTTGAGGCGCGTCCGAGGTGGCTTGCGACAACAGGGCAATGATTTTATCGAAGCGCATGCTGTCGACCCATTGCTGTAGCTGCGCGTGTGCGTCTTGGCTGATTAATCTTTCTTGCTTAAGGGTATTTAGGCTGTTCTGCACACCTTTCTTGTAACCGATTTCGGCGCTTGCTAGCAGCTCTCGGCTGAGGGGGTGTGCGTGTATTGCGCTAAAGTCGGGGCTGACGTTCGCAGCCGCTTCACTGGCTTGGGCAATGATGTCCTCGGCGCTGATTAAGCGCTGCTCTTCAAAGTGCCAGTCGAGTTTGAGTAGCTGGCCCAGGTGTTCGAGCAGGTCGCGATTCTTGATGGGTTTGACCATGTAAAAATCATGGGGCGAGAGATCGACGGGTTTCCGGTGGTGTTCTTGAGCGTCCGCCGAGAGCATGATGATGGGGCTGTTCATGCCCTGTTCTCGCAGTTTTTTCGCCAGTTCAAGCCCGTTCATGCCGGGCATGCTGACATCGAGAAGGAATAGATCGGGCACATTGGTTTTGATCAGCTCTAGGCAGGCGTACGCGTCCTGTGCCTCAACCACTTCAAAACCCAGTGGCGTCAACAGATCAACAATGAGGCCACGATGTAGCGGCTGGTCATCAACCACCAGCACGGTTTTCCTCTCCCCGCTGTAGCCGGTGAGCTGGCGCGGCTGTGAGTCTTCGTCGTGGGGGTTTTGTACCCAGGAGAGCATCAGGGATGCGCTGAAGCAGCTGCCACTACCGAGAGTGCTCTTGATGCTCAAGTCGCCACCCATAATCTCCGTGAGTAGGCGTGCGATGGTCAAACCGAGACCGGTGCCCGGAGCGGATTTCTCGCCATTATTAACGCGTTCGAAGGGGGCCAGGATTCGTTCTATGTCGCGACTGTGTATGCCGATACCCGTGTCCATGACCGAGAAATTCGCCACCTGATTGCGGTAGTAGATGTGAAAATCAACGCGACCTTCTTCTGTGTACTTGATGGCGTTCGAGAGCAGGTTGATGAGTATCTGTCGCAGCCGTTTTTCATCGGCAATCACCACGTTGGGTAATTGGTTGTGTAGGTGGCAGTAAAATTCTACCCCCTTGGCGGTGGCTTGGGGTTTGAACATTTCCACCAGCTGACCAATCAACTCAGGTAACTTAACCTGATTGCGTTGAATATCGAGGCGACCGGCTTCAATTTTGGATATGTCGAGCAGGCCCTCGATCAGGTCTGTCAGGTAGTGGCCACTGCGCTCGATGATTTGCAGCGCCTTTTGGTGCTGCTTCGGTATGTCATTCTTTTGGCTGAGCAGTTGCGCATAACCAAGAATGGATTGTAGGGGGGTGCGCAGCTCATGGCTGATGCCGGACAGGTAGCGGCTCTTGGCATCGTTGGCGCTTTCAGCTTGTTCTTTTGCCTGCTGCAACGCGAGGTCTGTCGCGCGGTGAGCACTGATCTCTTCAAGCAGGCGCTGAGTTTGTCGGTTGGACTCTTGTTGCGCGACCACGCGGCTCTCGTTGGTGAGTAGGAACAGCCAAGCAATAACGCCTGAAACGATAAAGAGAATAAAGAAGAGGGTCCAGAGCGTCTGCTCCAACAGCGCCGCGGCCGCACCAGCCTGAGGCGCCATCTGCGCATAGACCAGCGACAAGAGGCCAGCGTTGAGCAGGCTGATACCAATCATGCTGTAGGCGAATTTGATCGAGCGTGAGCCCAGCAGTTGCGAAAGCGGCGCGGGCATACGTTTTTGTAAGAGCTGCGCGAGGCGCTGCGGCAATTGCAGTTTGGGTTTGCAGCTGTCGAGACAGCGTGAATCGAGCGAGCAACACAGCGAGCAGATAGGCCCTTGATAGGCGGGGCAGTGGCTCATGTCCGGTTGCTCAAAAGCGTTTTCGCAAATACAGCAAGTGAGAGATACGGGTTGGCCGTGGGGTGTCGACAGGGCAGTGGTGGCCAACACCTCTACTAGTTCTGGAGATTGGCGAGCCAGATAATAGCGGCTCTTGGTCGCCCAGGCGATCAGTGGCACAAGTACAAAGCAGCAGCCAAGGCTGACAAAGTGTGCGAGGTTTTTAAGCAGTTCGCCAAATAGCCCGAGGTAACAGATGATGCCCGCGGTGGAGGCCAGCAGCATGGAACCTACGCCTACCGGGTTGATGTCGTAAAGGTGCGCGCGTTTAAACTCTATGTAGCTGGGGCTTAGTCCCAGTGGTTTATTGATCAACAGGTCAGCCGAGAGGCTGGCCAGCCAGCTGACGGCAATGATGGCAAAGACACCGAGAACGCCCTCAAGTGCTCGATAGATGCCCAGTTCCATAAGAATCAGGGCGATTGCCACGTTGAAAACCAACCAGACCACACGACCGGGGTGACTGTGTGTTAACCGGGAAAAGAAGTTCGACCAGGCAATGGAACCTGCATAAGCGTTGGTGACGTTGATCTTAAGCTGCGACAACACGACCATCAGGCCGGCCAATACCAGTGCCATGGTGGGCGATTGGGTGAAGAAATTGGTGACGTAACGAAAGGCGGTTTGATACATGTAAACCGGATCGGCTGCCTGCTCAATAGAGCTGCCAGCGCTGAAGGCAAGGTAGGCGAGAAACGAGCCGAGCAGCATTTTGATGAGGCCGATGAAGATCCAGCCTGGACCTGCGAGTATGAGCCAGAACCACCAGCGCTTTTTGTTCTCCTCAGTCTTGCTGGGCATGAAACGCAGGTAGTCCACCTGCTCACCGATTTGCGCCACCATGGCAAAGAAAATGGACGCCGCGGCGCCGAACAGCAGCCAGTCAAAACCAGCGCTACCGGGTAGCTCCACCGGTGCGTACTGGGTCCAGTCACTGACTCGATCGACTTCGAACCAGGCCACCGCGAACAGAGCCAACAGTTGCAAGACCAACCATAGCGGTTGGCTTCCCACCTGAAATTTACTGATAGCGGTGATGCCGTGGGTGACGATGGGGATCACCGCCAGCGCGCAAATGACATAACCGATGGCGGGTGGAATACCCAGCAGTGCATGAAGAGCGGAGGCTAAAATTGCAGCTTCTATGGCAAAGAAAATAAACGTGAAGGAGGCATAGATCAACGAGGTGATGGTTGAGCCCAGATAGCCAAAGCCCGCCCCGCGGGTTAACAGGTCTATGTCGAGCCCGTGTTTGGCCGCGTAATAGCTGATGGGAAAACCGGTAATAAAGATAACCGCCGCCACTACCAGCATGGCGGCGAGCGCGTTATAAAAGCCGTAGCTGAGGGTTACCGAGGCGGCAATGGCTTCCAGTGCTAAAAAGGCCGTGGCGCCCAAGGCCGTCTTGGCCACGCGGTCGATGCTCCAGCGGCGCGAGGCGGTGGCGGTAAAACGCAATGCATAGTCTTCTAGGGTTTGATCGCCAACCCACTTGTTGTAGTGGCGACGCACTCGAAAAATCTGCTGTGCAGGGCGGCTGGTGTCGGCGCTGGGTGTGATATCGGGGCGAGCATGTTGGTTTGAAGGCATATCACGGCTACTTGATGACTGGGCTGTGTATCGTGTCGGCGGCGCTTTGGCGCTCATTGTATCGCGATGTGGCAGGTAGGGCATCTCTGGCTGTTCTGCTCTTTGTTGCGCCGCTCATGGATGATAAATGCTCCCTCGTACAGTCACTATGGGTCAGATGACGTATTTACCCTTTTTTCTTTCTGCTGCCATACTGGGCTCAACGACTTTTTGCCTCCGTTTCATCGCTTGGATATTCCGTGACAGCTGCTGTTCAACCCCTCCCAACCTCTGACTCGAAGCGCTGGTTTGCCCGTTTTTGCGGCAACTTTGTCTCGGTTGATGATCACACGCGGATGGGCCAGACAAGTCACTATGGGCCGCTGCGCGTACAGCGGCCTTTTTACCCAGAGGGTTTAGGTTGTTTGCATTTGTACCTCTTGCATCCTCCGGGCGGTTTGGTGGGCGGGGATTGCCTGTCGATTGATGTGTCGTTGGAGCCGCGTGCGCAGGTACTGATGACAACCCCTTCGGCGGGCAAAATTTACCGTAACATCAGTGGCTTAAAACAGGGCCAGCACGTCAACCTCAAGGTTGCAGACGGTGCGGTGATGGAATATCTGCCGCAGGAAAATATAGTATTTGATGGCGCCGAAGCTGAACTCAGTACGCGGGTTGATATAGAAGGCAACGGTTTGTACATCGGCTGGGAGCTGACGTGCTTGGGGCGCTTTGAGAGCCAAGAGTTGTTTGAGACAGGTCAATTACAACAATCGCTGGTGATCACACACAACGGCCGCCCGCTGTTTAATGATCGCTTGTGCTTAGAGGCTTCTGGGGACCTGCAGACGAGTCGAGCCGGTTTTCAGGGTCGCCATGTGTTTGGCACCTTTGTGATCAATGCCGACATTCTTACGGCGGATGCTGAGGCGGATGCGTCAGGCTTAACGGGCCAATTGCTGGAATTTCAGGCACAGTTTAATGAGCGCTTTGCGGATCTGCAAAGCGTTGCAATCACTCAAAAGCCTGGGGTTTTTATAGTCAGGGTACTGGGTAATAAAGCTGAGTATATGCGTCAGTGTTTTGAAGATATTTGGAGTATGGTGCGTCCGAAATTACTTGGGCGTTCAGCCTGCGCGCCACGAATCTGGCGTACGTGATGGCCGCGCTGGCGGGACCGATAACAATTATTAACGCTCAGTAACAAGGAGTCTTGTGTGGAACTATCCCCAAGAGAAAAAGATAAATTAATGCTGTTTATGGCCGGCGAGCTGGCACAGAAGCGCAAAGACCGCGGTGTGAAACTCAATTATCCCGAAGCCATTGCGTTGATCTCTTCCTTTGTCGTCGAGGGCGCGCGGGACGGCCGCAGCGTGGCGGAAATGATGAACGCGGGTCGTCAGGTATTGAGCCGCGAAGATGTGATGGACGGTATCGCCGAAATGATTCACGACGTACAGGTTGAGGCGACTTTCCCCGACGGCACCAAGCTCGTCACAGTGCACAACCCCATCGCTTAAAGCTGGCTTGCTTGTCCTGGCTTCGTTTACCCCACAAGGGGGTACCGAGGGGATGTGATCTCAAAGTGCTCATTTATGATTTATAAATTCCGCATTTTCGATCAAATTCGCCTTGCCAGCCCGGCGCCGCTGACGCTTTAAGTGTTCAAGTGAATATCGGTGCTGAGGTTTAACACTGTGGTTTTAAAAAGGAAAATAACATGATTCCAGGTGAAGTGATCTGCGCCGAGCAGAGCATAGAGATTAATGTGGGGCGGGCTACCCTCGAGCTGGAGGTGGCTAACGTGGGTGATCGGCCGATTCAAATTGGCAGCCATTATCATTTTTTTGAAACCAATCTTGCACTGAAATTTGATCGCCCGTTAGCGCGCGGCTATCGCCTAAACATTGCCGCGGGTACCGCCGTGCGTTTTGAGCCTGGGCAAACACGCACCGTTGAGTTGGTGGAACTGGCCGGCAGGCGAGAAGTGTATGGGTTTCGCGGCGACATCATGGGGAAACTTTAGCAGGGCAGGTTGTTACTCAGCCGTGTGGATATAGCAGTTAGACGAAGATATTTCACACCTGCGGGTGTAGACAGGAGACCGCCAGATGGCAAAAATTGAAAGACGTGCGTATGTTGATATGTATGGCCCCACGGTTGGCGACAAGGTGCGCTTGGGTGATACCGAGTTGTTTATTTCACCGGAAAAAGACTACACAGTGCACGGTGAAGAAGTAAAATTTGGCGGCGGTAAGGTGATTCGCGACGGCATGGGCCAGAGCCAAGCGATGAGCGCTGATGTGCCCGATACTGTCATTACCAATGCGTTGATCCTGGATTACTGGGGCGTGGTTAAAGCCGATATTGCCATTAAAGGTGGGCGCATACAGGCCATAGGCAAGGCCGGTAACCCAGATACCCAAGAGGGCGTAACTATTGAGGTGGGGCCGGGTACGGAAGTCATCGCCGGTGAAGGGCAGATAGTCACCCCCGGTGGTATCGATGCGCACATTCATTTTATTTGCCCGCAGCAAATTGAAGAAGCTTTGATGAGCGGTATCACCACCATGCTCGGCGGCGGCACGGGGCCGGCTACGGGTACCAATGCCACTACCTGTACACCAGGCCCATGGCACATAGGCAAGATGTTACAAGCGGTGGAAGACCTGCCGATGAACATAGGTTTTCTGGGTAAGGGTAATGCGAGCTTGCCTGGCCCGCTCACTGAGCAGGTAGAAGCCGGAGCCATGGGGTTAAAGTTGCATGAGGACTGGGGCACAACACCCGCGTGCATCGATAACTGCTTAACCGTGGCCGATGAGCAGGATGTGCAGGTGGCAATTCACACGGACACGCTCAATGAGTCGGGTTTTGTCGAAGACACACTGGCGGCTTTTAAAGGCCGCGTGATTCATACCTACCACACTGAGGGTGCCGGTGGCGGTCATGCGCCGGACATCATCAAGGCGTGTGGCTCGCCCAATGTGCTGCCATCGTCGACCAATCCAACACGCCCCTACACGATCAATACCGTCGACGAACATTTAGACATGTTAATGGTGTGCCACCACCTAGACCCGAATATTCCGGAAGACGTCGCCTTTGCCGACTCGCGCATTCGCCGTGAAACCATCGCCGCCGAAGACATACTGCACGACCTGGGGGCCTTCAGTATGATTTCATCTGACTCCCAAGCCATGGGCCGAGTGGGTGAGGTGATCACCCGCACGTGGCAGACGGCGCATAAAATGAAGGTGCAAAGGGGGCCGCTTCAAGAGGACAAGGATGGGCACGATAACTTTCGCTGTCAGCGTTACATTGCTAAATACGCGATCAACCCAGCCATAACCATGGGCGTGTCGCACGAAGTCGGCTCGATTGAAGTCGGAAAGTTAGCCGACCTGGTCCTCTGGAAACCGATGTTTTTTGGCACCAAACCCTCTTTGATTTTAAAGGGCGGCATGATTGCCGGCGCCCCGATGGGGGACCCCAATGCGTCCATACCCACACCGCAGCCGGTGCATTATCGACCGATGTTTGGCGCCATGGGTAAGGCGGTGCACCAGACCAGTATCAGCTTTGTGTCTCAGGCGGCGCTGGATAAGGGCACTCTCGAACACTTGGGTTTACAGAAGCAGCTCAGCGCTGTTCGCGATACGCGTACCATTAGCAAAGCGGATATGAAACTCAATGACTACCAGCCGGTACTGGAAGTGGATCCGCAGACCTACGTGGTGACCGCCGATGGCAAAGAGCTGACCTGTGAACCGGCTACTGAGTTGCCGCTGGCGCAGCGATACTTTTTATTCTAATTGGTCGCGGCATTTTATTTTGAGACGTTGCAACGCCAATTTTTATAGCTCACAGCGTCTTACTTTGAGTTGCCGTGGTTTGAGTATTATGTGTTAAACAGATTGATACGAGTTAACGGTATGAAGATTTTTACCCAAGTATTAGACGAGTCATCAAATGATAGCGCGAGCGTCGACAGTGTGTTGCTGAGCTTTGATGAGCGTAAACGCGGACGATTGAAAATAACCACCCGTTTGGGCGAACCAGCGGGCATTCAAATTGAGCGGGGTCAGGTGTTGCGCGACGGTTCCCTATTAAGCAATCAAGCGGGCGACCTGCTACGGGTAGAGGCCAGCGGTGAGCATGTCTCTACCGCTTATATACAAGACGCGACGCTCTTTGCCCGTGGTTGTTACCACCTAGGTAATCGTCATGTATCTCTGCAGATAGGCGAGGGTTTTCTGCGCTTTCAAACCGACTATGTGCTCGACGACATGCTGCGAGGTTTGGGCATTAAGGTGATTCACGAAACGGCCAGCTTTGAGCCGGAAAACGGCGCCTACAGTCATGGTCAGAAGCCGAGCAGCGAACACAGTCACTCGCATGACCATAAGCACAAAACACATGAGCTAGAAACAAGCCATGACCACGCCCACTGACTTATCGACGCTCAAACGTGAGGCCAGTATGCAGAGTGCCAGCAGCCTGTTGGCCCTGTTGCACATCTCCAGCTCTTCGCTGCCGGTTGGCGCTTTTGCCTATTCACAAGGTTTGGAATACGCACTGGACAGCGATTGGTGCCGTAACCGTGAAGAGGTAGAGGGCTGGATCACCGACAACCTGCGCTTTGGTTTGGGTCAGCTAGACCTGCCGATCTACGCGCGACTCTATCGCGCTTGGCAGACGATAGGACAAGAGCCTTCAGCGGTTATTAAGGAGCCTTCAGCGGTTATTAATGAGCCTTCAGCGGTTGCTAAAGAGTCTTCAACGACTACTGGAGAGCCCTCAGCGGTTATTAATACGCCTTCAGCTACGGCTAAAAAGCCTTCAGCGCACGCGCAAGAGCTGCTGTGCTTTTGGAATGAATCCCTGCTTGCTTACCGCGAGACAAAAGAGCTCTACCTAGAAGATATTCAGGTGGGCAGTGCTTACGCCCAGTGGCACCTGGGGCAGGGCGCCGAACGTCAGGTATATTTAGACCTGTGCCCGCAGCCGACGGTGGTGGTGATGAGCGCGCTGGCGGCAGTGCTGACCAACATTGATTTACCCCAAGCCTTGCTGGGTTTTGCCTGGGGCTGGGCAGAAAACCAAATCGCTTGCGCCAGTAAAGCCATGCCAATGGGGCAAACGGATGGGCAAAGAATTTTGCAGGGCTTGATTCCGCTCTTGGCCGAGGTTTGCGATCAAGCTTTGTTGCTTGGTGACGATCAGATCGGAACCAGTTTATTGGGCAGCGCATTGGCATCGAGCTTACACGAGCAACAATATTCACGCCTGTTTCGTTCCTAACGCTGCAGCGCATACACAGGAAGCCGTTTTGTAAAACGGCTGAAGTAAGGGGTAGATTGATGAAAAAACAGGTATTACGCGTCGGTGTTGGCGGCCCAGTGGGTTCGGGCAAGACGGCTTTACTGGAAAAGATTTGTCAGACCATGCGCAACCATTACGACATAGCCGTGGTCACCAACGATATTTACACCAAGGAAGACGCGCAGTTCTTGCAGCGTAATAAGGCGCTGGAAGCCGACCGTATTATGGGGGTAGAAACCGGCGGTTGTCCGCATACGGCGATCCGTGAAGACGCATCCATGAACTTGGCCGCGGTAAAAGAATTGCAAGATCGCCATCCGGCTTTAGAGTTGGTCATGGTAGAGAGCGGTGGCGACAATCTTTCCGCTACCTTTAGCCCAGAGTTGTCGGACCTGACCCTGTATGTGATTGATGTGTGCGCTGGCGATAAAATTCCTCGCAAAGGTGGGCCAGGTATTACCAAGTCGGATCTATTGATCATTAATAAAGTAGACATAGCCGAACACGTGGGCGCCTCATTAGAGGTGATGGATCGAGACACTCGCAAGATGCGCAACGGTCGCCCATTTGTCTTGGCCAATGTAGAGACGACGAAAGGCATTGGTGAAATTATTCGCTTTATTGTCGAAGAGGGGATGCTCAAACAAAGCCCCGCCATGCAGCCCGAATTGGCGCAGATGGTACCTGCGCATCAGCCGGGCGAACGCAATGATTTGGCTGCGCACCAGTCTTCACGCTCGCTTTAACCCGCGAAGGCTTAAAAGGCCAGGCAGTGACGACTGCCTGGCCTTTTTTTATGCGCGGGTTTTGTTATAACTGACAGCAGCGAGAAATCTGTTCCTCTAGTTTGCTTTTAAGGTGCCGGTGACGTTTGTGTACGGCGATATATAACAAAATCTGGTCGCTGATGGGCTGTTTGTGAAGCTTGCCGCTAAATTTAAAAGTTCCAAGGGCTCCTTCGACTGGTGCGCTAAAACCAATTAATACATCGGCGTGTCCGCCAGCGACCATTTTTATGGCTTGCTTTTGGGTGGTGACGGCGACACCTGCCAGTTGGTGTTCTTGCAAGAACTTATTGATGATTCGCGTGCCACGAATGAAGACGATACGCTTATCTTTAAGGTCGGTTCTCGGATCGAAGTCAGTGGCGAATTCAGTCATTTGAAACGCGTGTATGTAGCGTGGTGTTACCCAGGAACGCACGTAAAAAACATTTTTGTCTTGCTCGCTGTAAACCAGTGCTCTGGCGCAATCACCGTCGATTCTCCCCTGTTCGAGCTCAAAAGCTACGCGGCTGTGAGGCATGTGTTGCAACTTAACCTCATAGCCTAAGCCATTCCAAACGTTGGTGAGATTCTTTTTTAAGCGCAGGAAAGAGAGGTTGTCGGGCTGAAAGGCACAACCAAAGGTGATGCTGTTAGCGTTTGTTGATACTGCGTTTTGTTGTGTCAGTGGTGCCGTCTCGCCGTAGCCGCTGGCCGCCCAGGAAATGAGCAGTGTAAATACATAGGTTGAGGGTGTTGGGTATTTCATACCTAATAGGGTAGTTCATGCCCCGTGTATTCTGAACACTAGCGGGCGGTTCTACTTCGGTCTTGGTAGTGAATAGTGATGTTAAGCGTGTCAAGGGACTAACTTTGGCCAAACAGGGAATTATTGTTTGGCCTTTTTTGTGCCCGCAGTTTCAAGCAATGCTGCCTGCTCGGCTTGAGCCCAGGCCTTTACTGGGGGTCTTTGATGACGCAGCGCACACCGTCCGGGTGCTCAATTCGACCGGCGCAGCGGTTGCAGTGGGTGCAGCCGTTTTGGTAGTTGGGGTCTTTTTCGGCGTTGTTGGCAAAGGCTGGGTCAAAGATCAGGCCGCGGCCAATTTGCACAAAATCAAAACCCGCTTCCATTATCGTGTCCAGGTTCTTACGGCTTGAGGTGCCGCCTATGTACACCACCTTACAGTTCACTCGTTCAACAATTCGCTTGGCCTGCTCAAGGAAGTAGAGGTCATGGTAGGGGTAGACCTTGAACAGCTTGGCGCCAATGAGCTTCAGGCCGAACTTAAGCAGTGGATTGCTTTCGTTCTCGCGCAGGCCCTCGGCCAAACTGTCGCCACGGAACATCAGCATGGGGTTCATGCTGCTGGTGCCGCCACTGCAGACAATGGCGTCTATGCCGCCAGCGTCGAGCATGGCGGCAATTTCAACCGCCTCATCATAGTCGACGCCACCTTCAACCCCATCGCTCATGCTGATCTTACCGAGCAGCGGGAAGTCCTCACCGACCGCTTCGCGCACGGCGCTGAGTACCTGCAGTGGTAAACGCATACGGTTTTCTAGGCAGCCGCCATATTGGTCTTGGCGCTGGTTGGTTTTCGGGCTGATGAACTGGCTCAAGCCGTAGCCGTGGCCAAAATGAATTTCGATGGCATCGAAGCCCGTCGACTTCATGAAGGCTGCCCCAGTCACAAAGCTTTCGATGAGGTGGTCGATGTCGGCTTGCACCATTTCTTTCACGAACAGCTTGCCGATGGCCAGCGACATGGGGTTGCGGCCAGGGGAGGGGCCCAGTAGCTGCTTGCCTGTGTAGGCTTTGTTTTTGGTGAAGTAACCGCAGTGACTCAGCTGTCCGGAAACCTTGGTACCCTCGGCTTGCAGGGTTTTGACGATACGGCTGAGTTCAGGGCGAATGCTCTCGTGCATGTAGAGCATGTCTTGGGACACGCGGCCATCGGCTTCCGTCGCGCAGTAGGCAATAGTCGTCATGGCGATGCCACCTTGGGCCATGGGCAGGTGGAACTGCAACAACGCCTCGGTCGGGGCTCCGTCGCGGGTCATGCCCTCATAAGTAGCGGCTTTAATGATGCGATTCTTTAGCGTCATGCCATTTATTTGGCCGGGGGAGAAGCATTGTGTCGTCATGAGATCTACTCTTGCCTGCTGCTTGTGAGTGGTTCAATTAAAGTTATATAGTGTTACTATGTAAGTTATGTAGTCTGGCTATGTAAGTCAATAGGCAGTGTCTATTTATTGGCCAGATAGGGCGAATTCATGAGCAATTGGAGAGGACATGTCTGAACGACGGACGCAGGCCGAGCGACGTGCGGAAACCCAGGCGGCCGTGTTAGCCAGTGCTGCCAAGCTATTTGGCGACAAGGGTTATGCGCAAACCTCATTAGAGGACATAGCCGGGCATTGTGGTATTTCAATTGCACCGATCTATCATTACTTTGGTAATAAAAAGAGCCTCTTTCAGGCCGTCAATGAGGCGATGGAGGCGAAAATCCTAGGGTCTTCGGGCACTGAGAGCGAAGAGCATGACTTCGTGCTGTCTCGCTGGCGGGGGTTTCTCGAACTCTGTAAAGAGGCGCATTTTCGCCAGATCGTGCTGGTGGATGGCCCAACGGTATTGGGGCTTGGACGCATCTCTGATAGCAAAATATCCAAGACGTTACTTGAGCGGATTGAACAGCACTTTTCATCGAGTGACGGTACTCATAGCTACAAAGGCGAGCTAGTGGGTCGCATGATTGTCGGTGCCCTTGCCGAAGTGGGGCTGTTTATTGGCAGCGCCGCCGACCCAGAACAGGCCTGTCAGGACGCCGATGATTTGGTCGCTGGTCTGACCCAGATGTTAAACAGTTTTAGTGAATAAAAAAGTGAGAAAAGCGATGGATACTTTTAAGAATAAAGTGGCCGTGATCACCGGCGCCGGTGGCGGTATAGGTCTTGAGCTGGCGCTGCAGTTGGCGCGTCAGGGCTGCAATTTGGCGCTGGCTGATATCAGTGAAGAGAATGTTAAGGAAACTCAGCGTCAAGCTCAAGCGCTGGGGGTTAAGGCTAGTATTCATCTGGTCGATGTGGGCAACAGTGAGGTCTATCAAAATTTTGTTGACCAGGTGGTTGCCGAACACGGCCAGGTTAATTTATTGATCAATAACGCCGGCATTACCCTGCAGCGCAGTTTCGAGAATCACAGCGTGGATGATTGGGAGCTGGCGCTGCGCGTCAACTTCTGGGGTGTGATTCACGGCTGTAAATATTTCCTGCCGCATTTAAAAGCCGCCGACCAAGCGCACATTGTTAACTTGTCGTCGATGGCGGGTTTCCATGGGTTGCCTAGTCAGTCGTCCTACTGTGCTACCAAGGCGGCTGTGCGCGCTCTGAGTGAAACGCTCGGCGCCGAACTGGCGGCCGATGGCATAACCGTCACCAGTGTGCACCCAGGCGCTATCGGCACAAACATGATCCGCAATACACTGGAGCGATCTGACGACATGGCCAGGGCCAAGAAAAATATGGAGATGGCCGCCAAGTTGGCTCTGCCGGTTGAAGCCGCAGTGGCCAAGATTCTTAGCGCGGTTAAAAAGAAGCAGGTGCGGATTCGTATCGGTAAGGATGCGGTTATTTTGGATCTGGTGAAGCGCCTAATGCCCGTAACTGTGCAGAAGCTGATCATGCGTGCGATGCGCAAGAGTACCGCAAAGACTTAGTCCTGCGGTCCAAACCTTAGCGATCTGTTGTGTCGGGGCAATACAGGACGCCTTGAACGGCTGGCTTAATGGAAGGGGTGGGCCGGCCGTTTTTTTGCTGGTATCTGAGCGCTTCAGTGCACCCATTAAAGGGCGGCGGCCTGTTCACGCACCGCGGCTTCTAGCTTGGTTAGCCCCCAACGGCGACCTTCTTCTATGGCCGCTTCGAGCTCACCACCCTTGATGATTTTCTGCAGTGCAATCAATGCACCAATGCGATTGCTGCTGGCGCAGTGAATAAGGGTCGGCTCATCGTTTACGCTGTTCAAAAGATCACTCATGATCTGAGCGTTGGCGGGAGTGATGTCCGCTGGCCCAGCAATGGGCAGGGCATAGAACTGCATGCCCAGTGACTCAACCAGCGGCGCTTCACTGCCTTTAGTTTCGCTTTCTGGACGCAGGTTGATGACGTGCTTTACACCCTCACTCTTAAGGATTTCATATTGCTCAGCACTGGGTTGACCAGCGGCGTAAACGCCCTTGGCGTGGGCGCTGAGAAACGCAATGCCGCTGCTGGCAATGGCCGCCGGTGCGAGGTCGGTGTTGAGTGTGGGCGCGGTATTGTCGTTTGGGGTGTTGCTCATGGCGCAGGTGCTCCGGCTGGTAGGAAATAGTCGATAGCGCAGGATAAACCAGCAGGGCGGTCTACGGCCAGTGCTTTACTGACATGTGCGTTGCTGCGGTGAGTGTTAACAAGTGGTTTTTGTTGAGGTTATGTATTGGAGTTATGAGATATGCGGGGGGATTGCTTGGGTAATACAGAGGGGCCTGATAGGCCCTCTGATTTGTGATTGTGCTGTAACCCGGTCGAGCAACGCCGTTAGCGGGCAGCCGGTAAGAGCTTTCAGCGGTCAAACCAGAAAGCCCTCAGTGGTCCAGTCAATAAGAGCCTTCAGCGGTCAAACCAGAAAGCCCTCAGCGGTCTAATCTAAAAGAGCCTTCAGCGGTCAAACCAGAAAGCCCTCAGTGGTCCAGTCAATAAGAGCCTTCAGTGGTCAAACCAGAAAGCCCTCAGCGGTCTAATCTAAAAGAGCCTTCAGCGGTCAAACCAGAAAGCCTTCAGCGGTCAAACCAGAAAGCCTTCAGCGCTCAATCCA